>OHBJ01000027.1_pt1 | contig 52486 bp, 41 predicted proteins | sample 1577241 | NCBI WGS metagenome assembly OHBJ01 (sample SAMEA3541594, study PRJEB24748) | human gut metagenome | biome: human gut; feature: human-associated habitat; material: faeces | place: China | collected 2012 | reverse complement strand
AGGCTGTCGAGGCCGGCCGCCTGCAGGCGCTTGAGCGTCTCGAGGATGGACAAGCCCGCCTCGCGCGCGAAGTGCTGGATCTCCGTCGCCGTGAAGGAATGGATCGTGATGGTTGGGAAGTGCTCCTTGATGAGGCGCAGCATCTTCTCGTAATACGCGAGGCCGAGCTCCGGATAGAGCCCGCCCTGTATCATGACCTGCGTGCCACCGGCCTCCACCGTCTCCCGCACCTTCTCGAGGATCTCCTCGTGCGTGAGCAGATAGGCGTCCTTGCTGCCCTGCCGCCGGAAGAACGCGCAGAAGCGGCACTCATTGACGCAGACATTCGTGTAGTTGATGTTGCGGTCGATGATGAACGTCGTCGTATTGCCGAAGCGCTGCTGGCGGATCTTGTCCGCCTCGCGCCCGAGTGCGATGAGGTCGCCCTCGCGCAGCAGTTCCTCGCCCTCTCGTTCTGTCAGTCTCATACGCCCTCCTCTCTGCCGCCGATCGGCTGATAGAATGTGTCGCGCTCGACGGGCTCGTAGCCCGCCTCGCGGATGATCTTCTCGAGCTGCGTGCGCGTGATGCCAGTCTTCGTCCGCGCGCCTGCCGCATGGATGATCTTCTCCTCGCCGATCGTGCCGTCGAGGTCGTCGGCGCCGAAGCCGAGCGCGAGCTGCGCGACCGGCATCGTCAGCATGATCCAGAACGCCTTGACGTGGTCGATGTTGTCGAGGAGCAGGCGCGAGAGCGCCATCATCTTCATGTCCTCCCAGGCGCCCACGCGCTGCAGATGGTACTCCTCGCCGAGCTCCGTGTGTGCCGGATGGAACGGGAAGAGCATGAAGGCCTGGAAGCCGCCCGTCTCATCCTGGATCTCGCGGATCGTGATGAGGTGCTGCAGCCGCTCCTCGATCGTCTCGACATGGCCGTACATGATGGAGGCATTCGTGCGGATGCCGAGGCTGTGCGCCGTCTTCATCGTCTCGATCCACTCCGCCGTCGTCGCCTTCTTCGGGCAGATGATCTGGCGCACGCGGTCCGAGAGGATCTCCGCCCCGCCGCCCGGCAGGCTGTCGAGGCCGTCTTCCTTGAGCAGTGTCAAGATCTCGCGGATGCTCTTGCCCGTCATCTTGGCGAAGTTGACGATCTCGACCGGCGTGAACGCCTTGACGTCTGCCTGAGGCAGTGCCGCCTTGACCTGCCGCACGACAGCGCGGTAATACGAGAACGGCTTGTCGGGATGCAGCGCTGAGACGATGTGGATCTCCGACAGGTTCGGCGTCTCTTTTGCCTTCGTAAGGACGCGCTCGATGTCATCGGGCTCCATCACGAAGCCGCGCGCATCGCCCGCCTCCACCTGGAAGGCGCAGAGGGGGCAGTTCGAGCTGCAGACATTCGTCAGGTTGATGTGGCGGTTGACGGTGTAGTAGACGCGGTGCCCGCTCTTCCGCTCCTTCGCCTTGCGCGCACAGTCCGCTAAGAACAGCAGGTCATTGTCCTTGTAGAGCGCCAGGGCATCTTCGAGGCTCAGCCGCTCCCCCGCCGCCGCTCTTGCGCGCGCCGCTTCGATTTGCTTCATATCTATCCCTCTCATTCAATGATGCGCAAAATGTTGAAATTGCAGTCACAGGCGGCCGGGATGCGGCCCGCCTCCTTGATGATGCGGATGATGTTGTCCTCGCTCAGGGCCCGCGGGCTCTTCGCGCCGGCATCGTGCAGGATGGTCTCCTTGTGGACCGTGCCGTCGATGTCATTGGCGCCGAAGCCGAGTGCGACCTGCGCGACCGGCACCGTCAGCATGACCCAGTACGCCTTGATGTTCTTGAAGTTGTCGAGCATCAGGCGCGAGATGGCCATCGTGCGCAGGTCGTCCCACATGCTCGTCTGCTTGACGTGCTCGCCGAGCTCCGTGTGCTTCGGCAGGAACGGGAAGCAGATGAACGTCTGGAAGCCGCCCGTCTCATCCTGCAGCGCGCGCAGGCGCATGAACTGCGGGCTCGGGATAGCGAAGTTGGCGTAGATGGGATCGTTCTGGTTCACCACGGTCAGAAGGCTGCCGTCCTGCGAACCGGCGGTGATGAGGTTGCCGACCGTACGGTATTCGCGGCTGGCGAACCCGGCGACCGGAGCGGTCACATAGGCGTGGCTGAGTTTGATTTCCGCTTCGCTCACGGCGGCCTTGGCGGAATCGAGGTCGGCCTTGCTGTTGTTGGAAGAATGACGCAGACTACAATTGTAACAATAATCGGGAAGAGAATCTTCTCGAGTTTAGATACAGGTCTTAACTGTTCCATTCTGACCTTACGTTCTTTCTCCGTTGTAAGTAATTTCATAATCGGTGGCTGAATAATCGGCACCAGTGACATATAAGAATAGGCCGCCACTGCAATTGGTCCCATGATCGCCGTCTGCTGCAGTTTACCTGCGAGGAAGATAGATGTCGGTCCATCTGCTCCTCCAATAATTGAGATTGCTGCCGCTGCTTTGTCGGAGAATCCCATGCACATTGCTCCAAGGTATGCAGCAAAAATACCGAACTGTGCTGCTGCTCCAAGAAGGAAACTCTTTGGATTCGCGATCAACGGTCCAAAGTCTGTCATCGCACCTACACCCATGAAAATCAGGGAAGGCATGATTGCCCATTCATCTAAGAGATAAAAATAATACAAAAGACCACCGGTTCCATTCGGCGAATCTTCGATATGCATCATAATATCCGGATAGATATTAACAAGTAACATACCGAATGCAATAGGCAAAAGAAGTAACGGTTCAAACTCCTTAGCAATTGCAAGATAAAGGAACACACATGCTACAACGATCATCAGGTAATTACCCCAGGTCAGATTAAAGAACGCGGTCTGATGAATCAGGTTGTCCAGTGTTGTTACAATATAATCCATTTCTTTTACCTCCTGTTGGTTTCGTAGCTACAAGATCTCATTAGTTTAATGTTGCAAGTGTTGCGCCTGCCTCTACAGCATCACCAACTGCTACGTCGATACTTGCTACGGTACCATCTTCCGGAGCTACTACAGGAATTTCCATCTTCATAGCTTCTACTACGACGACCGGATCACCCTTCTTAACTGCCTGTCCAACAGAAGCTTCGATCTTGAATACCTTACCGGCTGCACCAGCTTCTACCTTGATAGAGCCGGCACCAGCGCTTGCTGCCTTCGGTGCTGCAGCAGGAGCTGCCTTGGGAGCTGCCTTCGGTGCTGCGGGTGCTGCTACCGGTGCTCCTGTGGATGCGCCTTCTTCTACTACTACATCATATACGTTGCCGTTAACGGTAATTGTATAATTCTTCATTGTAAAATCCTCCTAAATTAGTGATTAATGTTTTCTGATACTTCTTACTACAAAACCATCTGTAGAAGAAGCTCCCTGGCTGGCTGCAATCGCTGCTGCAATGACTGCAACAAGCTCTGTATCGTCTGCCTGTTCTTCTTTTTCAATAATCTGCGCAATGGTATGATCGACTGCTGCAGTTTTAGGTTCTTCTTTCTTATCCTTCTTCTTAAAGGCTGCCTGGATCTTCGGGATGAAGTTAAAGCAGCTGATTAAAAGACTGATCAGAATTAAAACACAGAATACGGTTCCCATACCGAGAAGTGTATTCAGTGCAGCCTTCTCCATGCTTTCGCCAAAGGTATAAACGGTATTTACAGTAAGACTGGTTAACGCACTCTTCTCATAAATAACTTCTACCGTAGCGTTATGGTCGGTTCCTTCTACAACAGCAAGGATAGTTCCTTCTGTCATATCTGCATCCATGGTGTTCTGCTTCAGTTCACCCATGCCGGTTACCACACCGATTTCATCGATGCTGCTTTCATAACTGGAATATGCACTCTTGAAAACAGAAACATCATAGCCCTGCTTTTCTGCTTCTTCCAGCTGTTCGCTGCTCATCTGGCTGAGTCCGTCAAAATAGTACTCTGCACAGGATAATGCATCTTCGGTAGAAAGGTAACTGGTATCGTCTGCTTTGGAGCTTCCACATGCAGTCAGACCAAGCATACAGATGATCATACCTAATACTAATAAATGTTTTTTCATATTAAGCAATTCCTTTCTATACTGTGCCGTGCTTCTTTGCCGGTCTGTCTTCGCTCTTTGTAAGGAGCATTTCAAATGCGCCGATGACATACTTTCTCGTGTCAACAGGCTCAATGATCTGATCAACATATCCTCTCTTTGCTGCACTTGTTACATTGTTCTGCAGCTCAGCATATTCCTTTGCACAGGCATCAATAGCGTCTGCCCCCTGACCATCACAGATGATCCTGGCAGCAAGCTTGGCATCCATGGAACCGATCTTAGCATCCGGATATGCCATGGTGATATCTGCACCAATTGCCTTGGAATTCATTGCGACATAAGCACTTCCGAAAGCTTCACCAACAATCACGTTTACCTTCGGAACGGTTGCATTTGCAAATGCATAAGTAAGCTTTGCTGCAGCTTTTGCAATCTTCTTCTCTGCACACTTGTCAGCCTTGTAACCCTTTACATTGGTAAGGGATAATACCGGGATACCGAACGCATCACAGAAGTTAACAAAATCAGCAGCCTTCTCACATCCTGCAGGAGTAAGAACCGCATCGAACTTCTCTGCTTCGCCGTTCTCGTCATATAAAGCGGTACGGTTTGCTACAGCACCAACGGTAACGCCGTCTAACTTAATCAGGGCAGTAACCATCTCCTTGGCATAAGCACTCTTTACTTCAAATACCTGTCCGTTATCGGAAATCTGTGAAAGAGCGATGGCAGGATCTGCTACAGCACCTTCCATATTCTCACAAGCTCTGTTCAGATCATCGGTACAGTCCTCAAAGAATGCATCGTCATCATTGTTTGCAGGAAGCATGCTTACAAGCTCTCTGATCTTTGCAAGTACGGTTGCTTCATCCGCAACAACATCTACATTGCCTGCTTCTTCACTCTGGAATGCAGCAGATGCAGTGTCACACTTGGTAACCACATTTCCATCTAATGCATTGGGAGCGTTTACAAATAATTTTGCCTTGCTCTCTTCCATGAAGGTAAAATCCGTTAAGGTCGGGATTAAAGCAAGGCCGCCGCCGCAGCTGCCGAAAATAGCGGTAATCTGTGGAATCACGCCTGAACTTAATACCTGCTTTTTATAGATTTCACCAAAACCGTTTAATGCATCGGTTGCTTCCTGTAATCTTAAACCTGCGGATTCAATGAGGCCAATTACAGGTGCTCCAGTCTTCAGTGCAAGGTCATAAAGATTGGCAATTTTCTTTGCATGCATTTCGCCAACGCTGCCGTTTAATACGGAAGCATCCTGGCTGTATACATAAACAAGATTACCACCAATTACTCCATAACCGGTGATAACACCGTCAGAAGGAGTCTCAGTCTGTTTCAGATTAAAGTCGGTGCTTCTGGCTGTAACCATGGCGCCAATTTCAACGAAACTGTTGTCATCGAGTAAAGAAGCAATTCTTTGACTCGCTTGTGAAGTAGTACTCATATTCTTCAGCCCTCCATTTTTATATTAAATAAATGATAACGTATTAAAGGGCGCATTGCACCCCATAAATCATCTATGGTAGTATAACACAAAGTTTTTAAAACGCATAGGACAAATTTGCTTTTTCTGCAAATTTTTTACAAAAATTTTACCCGTGTGCTTTCATATATCTGTGACTGTCCGGTCCTCCACAGTTACACATATCTTTCTTTTTCCACGCATAGATATAAGATAAGTCTGTTTCGTAAAAGGATCCCCCTATGTTCCAAAAGAAACGATATTTTTTATCCATTTTCTTCTGCCTGTTGTTTCTCATTCTCTGCTCTCTTCCCGGAATACTTCCGGAACATGCAGCCGGGGATGCTCTTAATACTTCTGTATCCTTCGATTTGCCCCAGACACTTTCTGAACCCAGGGTTCCCTTCGCAGTCATTGATCCCTCTGTGCAGCCCTCTCTTACCCTCTATGCAAAATCCGCCGTATTAATGGATGCGGAATCCGGACGTATCTTATACGAAAAGAACGGATACGAAATTCTTCCGATGGCAAGCACCACCAAAATCATGACCTGCATTCTCGCGCTGGAAAACGGAGATCTGAACGATTACGCGGAAGTCTCCTCATATGCATCAGGCATGCCCAAGGTCCATCTCGGGGCCCGTTCCGGGGAATTCTTCCGTTTAGAGGATCTGCTTTATTCCCTGATGCTGGAATCCCACAATGATTCTGCTGTCATCATCGCCGAGCACATTGCCGGAAGCACCGGGGAATTTGCAGATATGATGAACCGGAAAGCCAGGAAAATCGGCTGTGATAATACCTTCTTCATCACACCAAACGGACTGGATGCTGTCTCCACTTCCACGGACGGTCAGACACACATTCACTCCACCACAGCTGCAGACCTGGCCAGGATCATGTCCTACTGCATCACCTCTTCTCCCAAAAAGGAAGAATTCCTTACAATCACCCGCACTGCCTCACATTCCTTTACCGGCTTTCAGAAGTCCGGTGAGGATTATGTATCAGATGGACGCACCTTTACCTGCAACAATCACAACGCCTTTTTATCCATGATGGAAGGCGCCCTCTCCGGTAAAACCGGCTTCACCGCCAACGCCGGCTACTGCTATGTCGGCTCCTTACGGCAGGAGGATCGTACCTTTGTCGTTGCCCTGCTGGCCTGCGGCTGGCCGAATAATAAATCCTACAAATGGTCCGATACCAAAAAGCTGATGAGCTACGGCCTTGAAAATTATACGACACACACCTTACAGGAAGCCCTGCTTTCCTCTTCAGATCTTCCCCCCGTTCCGGTCTGTGACGGAGCCGGCGATATCTGGAATGCTGCTCTTTCTGAAACGCCTTATATTAAAAGGGATGAAGCTTTCGTAAACAAAAAAATTCTCCTTAAACAAGGAGAACATTTTCAGGTACAATATGAATATGAAAAGACTCTGACCGCACCCGTGCGTAACGGCCAGAAGATTGGTGAAATCCGCTATTATCTGGATGATACTCTTTACTATAAGGAAAGCATCCATGTTCCGGATTCCATCGATGCCATTACACTTCCTTACTGCATCCGCCAGAGCATCCGTCATTTTCTGCTTTATACATCCACCTGAACGTCACCGTCCACTTCGGCCTCTGCCTGCTGTTTGAATTCCTCGATCTGGACAGCGGATAATTCCGGCAATTCCTCTAAGGACTTCACGCCAAAGCTTCTTAAAAACTCTTCGGTTGTACCGAACAGAAGTGGCTTCCCCGGTGCATCCATACGTCCGACCTCCGCAATCAGTCCAAATTCTACTAAACGGTTCACGGCATGGTCACAGCTGACCCCTCGGACACGTTCGATTTCTGCTCTGGTAATCGGCTGCTTATAGGCAATGATAGATAGTGTTTCAAGAAGCGTATCGGTCAGCACATACTTACGCGGTGTCTTTGCAATTTTAATCAGATACTCGTACATTTCCGACTTCGTGCACATCTGAAAGGAATCTTCCAGCTCCATCAGGGTAATTCCCTTGTCCTTCTTATCATAGTCTGCTTTCATTTCCAGCAGGAGCTCTTTTGTTTCCTTTTTACTGATTTCCAGTACCGCTGCAAGCCGTTCAATCTCTACGGCCTCTCCCATGGTAAATAAAACGGCCTCGAGTACGGCTTTCTGTTCCTTCTTATCCATCTTAAAACTCTCTTTCTCTATCCTGCCTTTGATGTGATCCAGATATCATCAAAGATATCTTCCTGCACAATCGTGATTTTGCCCGTTTTCATAAGCTCAAGGATCACCATAAAGGTGACGATGATCTCCATCTTGCTGCGCTGCTTTTCCATCAGATCCATGAAACTGAAGCTCTTATGCGTCAGAAGATAATCCTCCACATAAGCAGTCTTTAAATCCATGTCGATTTCATCCTTTTCAATCTTGCCAAAGGTACTTCGTACCGGATCAATCTTGTCCTCCTGCCGACGCATCACCATATGGAAAAGCTCCTGCAGTTTTCCCAAATCGGCATCTCCCAGTAACTCCTGCATATCAATCGGAGGACGGTAATCCTCGATCTCCTTAGGCAGTGTCTTGTCCTTAAACCAGGTCTTTGCCGCATCCACCTGACGATCCTTTAATTCATACGCCATATACTTGTACATCTTGTATTCCAACAGCTTCTGTACAAGCTCTGCTCTCGGATCCTCTTCTTCTCCCTCTTCGTTGACTTCCTTCGGAAGAAGCATCCGGCATTTAATATCAAGAAGTGTTGCCGCCATGACAAGGAATTCACTCATCACATTCATATCTTCCGTTTCCATGGCCTTTATGTAGTCCAGGTACTGCTCCGTAATCATCACAATGGGAATATCATAAATATCGACCTTATTCTTTTCAATCAGATGTAACAGTAGATCTAAGGGGCCTTCAAATGCCTCCAGCTTTACCGATATCGCCATATCTATGCTCCTTTAGCTGCAGATTGCAATCGTTGCACTCGTTCCGAGACGGCTTGCTCCGGCATCGATCATTCTCTGCGCAGTTTCCTTATCCCTGATTCCACCGGATGCCTTTACCCCTAAGCATGTTCCGACTTCACTGCGCATCAGAGCAACATCCTCTGTGGTTGCCCCTCCTGTGGAAAATCCGGTCGAGGTCTTCACAAAGTCTGCCCCTGCCTTTTCGGCAAGCCGACAGGCTGTCCGCTTCTCATCATCCGTTAACAGACAGGTCTCGATAATGACCTTCAGTGTCTGCTTCTCACATGCCCTGCGGACCGCCAGAATGTCCTGATATACTGTTTCTTCTTCGCCATCCTTTAATGCAGCCACATTGATGACCATATCAATTTCATCTGCACCATCCTCAACGGCAATCGCAGCCTCCATGGCTTTTGCTTTCGTACTCATCTGTCCGAGAGGGAATCCGACTACGGTACAGACCTTTACATCCGTTCCTTCCAGTTCCTTCTTCACCAGTACTGTATAAAAGCCATTCACGCACACGGACATAAAATTGTATTCTTTCGCTTCCCGGCAGACCTTTAAAACTGCTTCCTTTGTGGCATCTGCCTTTAATATCGTATGATCAAATAATTTCGTATTCAACTTCTCCATCATGTACCCCTTACCGGATCTTGTCATTAAAGAAATCACATAACTATTCAGAACCTCATTTGTAAATCACAACTTTATTAGTGTACCATTTCTCGTTTAAGGCGTCAACTTTACAACCACGAGTTCGCCCGGGTTGAAAATCCGGATCGGAAGCGTATGCGTTCCCAGTCCACGGCTTAAAATCATGGCGGCATTTCCCTCATGGAATTCCCCTCCATCATATTTCGGAAACAGCTTCATGGAAGGGGCAATCACGCCGCCCAGAACCGGGAGCCGCATCAGCCCGCCGTGCACATGCCCCGCAAATACAAGATCTGCGCCCCACGCCGCATAATCCTCAAAGAAATCCGGATTATGGGCAATCATCATATGAAAGGAGCCCGGATCCGGCACTCCCAGGTACTCCTGCACCCGATCCGCTCCGAGAATCTGCTTACGGAACTTTCTGTAATAGCGCCTGTGAATTTCAAGACCATACAGGCTGATATTATAATCCTTCAGATAAACATGCTCATTCGACAGAAAATGAATTCCCATTCCGGAAAGCTTTTTCCGATAGTCCTCATACAGACTTCCGAACTCTTCCGTTTCTTCCCTGGTTTTCTGCTCATGATTGCCATTGGCATAATAAACGGAATAGCTCTTTGCAAGCTCCTCCATCAGCTTCTGCGCCGCTATCGTTTCCTTTCCAGGGAGAGAGGTGTACATATCACCGGACACAATAATGAGATCCGGATTCTGCTCCCGGATGGCATGAATCAGGCGGCTGTTATCTTTTCCAAAGGACTTGTTATGAAGATCCGATAACTGCACAATTTTAAGAGGCTTCTTAAGCCTCTTGTCTTCACAGCGGTATTCCCGTATGACGAACCGGTTACAGTCAATGACCATAACCACGATAAAAAAAAGGGCAAGGATCAGGATAAATGCCAACAGTATTTTCATCATATTCCATCCTTTCCGATATGAACCATTCCATACGTTTGCAAAGGAACTCTATTCCATAGTTTATAATACTCATAAAGTTCCTTTTTCATATTTAAACAGTATAAAACATTCTCCATACTTTTTGCAAATAGTCTTTATAAACGGCCTTGTCAACCGTCTGCCCTGTCACAATGGAAACACTGCCAATCCGGTTTCCGTTTAATAAGTACACAGCTTCTCCAACCGCCTCGCCTTCCTGTACCGGTGCTTCGACGCTTTCCGGCAGCACAATCTTCTTCTCAATTCCGGACAATACCTGCCCTTCCGTATCCAGATACCGGAACGGTCCCTGATAGGCAAGTGCGACGGTATCTTCCACGCCGCCATTCACTGTAAGATGTGGCAGTTGTTCTTCATTCTTATCCTCATAAAGGGAGCTGATGCTGTAACCATAGGTCAGTAACGACATGGCGTCCTGGAACCGCACCTTATTATTGGAAGATCCCATGACAACCGCAATCAGATCTATATTATCCCTGCTTGCCGTTGCAGACAGACAGTATTTCGCCTTACTTGTGGAACCGGTTTTTAAGCCTGTGGTGTATTCATACATTTTCAACAGCTTATTCGTACTTGACAGGGTAAAGCCGGAGGTTCCCTGTGCCGTTTCATGCACAATATCCTCCATCCAGATACCGGTATAGTTTAACACCTCCGGATGCTTCGTGATCAGCTCCCGTGACATGATTGCCACATCCCTGGCACTGGAATAGTGACCATCGGAATCGGTAAGACCACAGCAATCCTCAAAGTGCGTGTTCTCCATCCCAAGCTCCTCGGCCCGCAGATTCATCAGCTTCACAAATTCCGCTTCACTTCCTGCAAGGAACTCTGCCACCGCCACACTCGCATCGTTTCCGGAGGCTACTGCAATGCACTTAATCATGGTTTCCAGTGTCTGTACTTCTCCCTCTTCAAGAAACACCTGCGAACCCCCCATAGACTTCGCATAGGCACTTGTTGTCACCTCGCTCTGCAGGGTTACGCGTCCCGTATTCAGATAATCAAAAATCAGCAGCAGGGTCATAATTTTCGTAATGCTGGCAGGACTTCTCCGTTCATCTGCATTCTGTTCACAGATCACTTTTCCCGTAGAAGCTTCCATCAGAATGTACGACGGCGCATCAATTTCCGGTGCCGCCATAACCGGAATCGGCATAGATACCAACAGCAGGAATGTTATCATACCGCATAGCAGTTTCTTCATCATTGTTCTCAAGGCAATCTCTCCCCGGTCAAACTCTATACCTATAAATATGTTCCTGCTGCTTTAAAAATGAATCAGCCGGCAGAGAACCTGAAAAATCTCTGCCGGCGGTCATGTACATTATAAAAAAATCAGGTAACTGTTCAGTACCTTCACAGTTACGATGCAAAATCCATTCCAAATCGGCTTCGCCGATGGGATTTTGCATTACTGAATCATTATCTTACGGTCTCAGCAGTAAATGCTTCGATCTGTACTGAATAGTTACAAAATCAGTAACTATTCAGTACCTCATTCGTAAAACCGCTGCTAACGCAGCTTTAGTTTACATCTACCACTTCGTGCGGATGCTCTCGTAAAAATCCGCAATCCGTTCCCTGCTCCTTTTAAAATCAATGCTGGACAGCTTTGCAAACTGAAACAGATAATCAATCATCACAATACAAAGCACGATCACGCAGAACCGCTTTCCAAGCTGCATATCATAACGGTCAATCAGTCCCATCACCTTGCCATGCAGGAAGGTGATAATGATAATTGCATAAAACCCCCATGCGATGGTGCTTTCCAGGCAGATCAACCCTTGGAAATTACATGGCTTATTTGTATAGTCCCACCATACTTCACCGAAAATCTTAAGCATCAGCCGTCCTACCAGATATTCGAATACAGTAGCCATAATGGCTCCCGCACAGTAAAGCAGAAATGGATTACTTGATAATGGCCGAAGCACCAGATATCCGATAACTGCTCCGAATCCATAGATCGGGCAGAACGGTCCTTTACCGAATCCACGGTTCGTTAACTTCTTATTACAGATGGACATATAGATCGACTCTACAAGCCACCCAAGCATACTATAAATAATAAACGCAGCAACCAGATGATATACATCGGTTCCAAACATCTCTTTCGTCCACATAAAAATCCCCTCATCTTAAATCAAACGTAACTGTTCAGTACCTTCACAGTTACGATGCAAAATCCATTCCAAATCGGCTTCGCAGAATGCTCACTCGAACAAGAAAGCCCTTAGTTTTATCCAAGGGCTCACGTTTACTTTAATTAGTTGTATTTACGTTTTCTTGCTGCTTCTGACTTTTTCTTACGCTTAACGCTTGGCTTCTCGTAATGCTCTCTCTTACGAATCTCCTGCTGAATGCCGGCCTTTGCACAGCTTCTCTTAAAACGACGTAAAGCGCTATCTAAAGTCTCGTTTTCTTTTACGATTACGTTTGACATTTACACCCTGACCTCCCTTCAGTCCCTTCTAGTAACATGACTGATTGGGTTATTCTTGTGTGCACTCACACACAACACATATTATATCATAAATCATGTACACGTCAAGAGAAAAAATATATATTTACTATAATTTAGATATCATAGTTTTTTATGTCCTCTTCCCAGGATTTCATGCTTAAACCTGTGCTGCAAGAACCTCTTCACATTTTGCAATGGCGTCCGGAATACCTGCCGGATTTTTTCCTCCGGCCTGTGCCATGTTCGGACGTCCGCCACCGCCGCCACCGACAAGTGCTGCGATGCCCTTAATCAGGTTACCTGCATGAGCTCCCTTGTCCATAGCGCCCTGTGTTGCCATGGCAACCATATTCACCTTGCCGTCACAATCGGAAATAAGAACAATCACGCCTTCTCCGATTTTGGCCTTTAACTGGTCACCTAAATCACGCAGTCCATTCATATCCACACCGGCTACCGAAGCCGCAAGAAGCTTTACGCCCTTTACTTCCTTCACCTGGTTCATGACATCCCCGAGTGCGTCCTTGGCTGCCTTGCTCTTTAAGGATTCGTTTTCACTCTGTAACACTTTCATCTCTGCCATCAGATGCTCCGCCCGGTCAAGGAGCGTTGCAGGAGAAGTCTTTAATACCCTGGCTACGGCATTTAATCGTTCTTCCATTTCCTGATAGTAAGCAGTTACGTTATTTCCGGTAATTGCTTCGATACGACGCACTCCTGCTGCAACACCGGATTCGGATAGGATCTTAAAGGACGCGATCTCTCCGGTATGTCCGACATGGGTACCACCACACAATTCCCTGGAGAAATCTCCAATCATGACAACCCGGACAGTATCACCGTATTTTTCGCCAAACAATGCCATTGCACCGGTCTTCTTTGCTTCTTCAAGGCTCATAACCTTCGTTTCTACCGGAAGATCCTCTGCAATCTTAGCGTTCACAATTTCCTCTACCTTCTTTAACTCTTCGGTGGTCATTGCCTGTCCATGGCTGAAGTCGAAGCGGGTTCTCTCTCCATCCTGGTAGGATCCGGACTGTTCCACATGATCACCTAATACTTCACGAAGTGCTTCCTGTAACAAGTGTGTTGCTGTATGATTCTTACAGGTATTGCCACGATTTAAGGAAGACACCGAAAGGTCTGCCTTAGCATCCTTCTTAATGGTGCCGGATACCACCTTACCGATATGTCCGATTCTGCCGCCCGGAACCTTCACGGTATCAATTACCTCAAATGTTCCGTCTGCCGTCTTAATTACACCAAAATCACCTTTTTGTCCACCCATGGTTGCATAGAACGGAGTTTTTACTGTAATAATGGTTCCTTCCTGCCCTTCGGAAAGTACATCCTGCCACTTACCGTCACTGGCAATGGCTGCAACACTGCTCTCTGCCTGCAGGGTATCATAACCTGTAAATTCACTGACTAAGCTTTCGTCTAATTCATCATATAATGCCGTATCCGTAGAAAGTCTGGCAGAAAAGCTCTGGTTATCCCTTGCCTTCTGCTTCTGCTCTTCCATGGCTCTGGCAAATCCTTCTTCATCAACCTTTAAGCCCTCTTCCTGTGCAAGCTCTACGGTAAGCTCGAGTGGGAATCCAAAGGTGTCATACAGGTAGAAAGCGCTCTTTCCATCGATCTCAACCGACTTTTCTTCTTTCTTCTGCTCAAGGATCTTCTTAAATTCCTTCATTCCGTTTTCCAGAGTACTCTCAAAACGGTCGATTTCCTTCTTCAGTTCAGAAAGAACGAACTCTTTGTTCTTAACCAATAACGGATAACTTTCTGCATAAATATCATCAATGTACATCTGTGCAATGGTGAGCAGATCCTCCGTCTTTAAATTCAGCATACGGCCATGTCTTACCGCACGGCGGATCAGACGACGGAGAACATATCCTGCTCCCACATTGGAAGGAAGGAGTTTTGCTTCATCACCGATCAGCATGACACTGGTACGGATATGGTCTGCCAGAATACGCATGGATCTGGTCAGCTTTTCATCCTCTTCATATTTCGTTCCGGAAACCTTCTCAATATAAGCGATTACCGGTGCAAACAGATCGACGCGGTATACGTCTCTTGTTCCGTTTAAGAATGCCAGAATACGCTCTAAGCCCCAGCCGGTATCCACATTTTTCTGCTTTAACGGAGTAAGATGACCGTCGTGGTGTTTCTCGTACTGCATAAATACATCATTGCCAAGCTCGGTATACTTACCACAGTGACATCCGGGACCACAATCCGGACCACAATCCGGGCGGTCGGCTACATAGAACATTTCACTGTCCGGTCCGCAGGGACCATATTCAAGTCCCCACCAGTTATCCTCTGCCGGAAGATAATAGATATTCTCTTTCTTAAAGCCGGAAGCGATACGATACTGTGCACCTTCCTCATCTCTTGGTGCATTCTCATCTCCTGCAAAAACAGTTGCAGCCAGATGATCGGCATCAAAGCCAAAAACCTGGGTAAGCAATTCAAAGCTCCACTGGCATCTTTCTTTCTTAAAGTAATCACCAAGGCTCCAGCTTCCCATCATCTCAAAAAAGGTTACATGGCTCTTGTCACCAACTGAATCAATATCATTCGTACGGACACACCCCTGCACGTTACAAAGCCTGGTTCCAAGAGGGTGCTTCTGACCTAACAGATACGGCATCAAAGGCTGCATGCCTGCTACGTTAAACATTACACCGGTAGATCCGTCAGATACGAGCGAAACAGCTCCTACATCTACATGTCCGCGGTCAATATAAAATTGTTTCCAGGTTTTTCTTAATTCATCTGAAGTGAATTGTCTCATGATCTCACCATTTCTGCGTTGTTTGTATTTTCAAAAGGTTCTGTGGTTCAACGCTTCCGCAGATACCTGGTTTCATTCCGTTCACAGAACGTTTCTGTCAGAACGTAAACTTATCTGCAAAGTAAGCATCCAGATCTGCGATAGCCACACGTTCCTGCTCCATGGAATCACGGAATCGTACCGTCACACAGTTGTCTGTTTCGGAATCAAAATCATATGTAATACAGAACGGAGTTCCGATTTCATCCTGTCTGCGATAACGCTTACCAATATTTCCTCTGTCGTCGAATTCACAGTTGTACTTCCTGGAAAGCTGTTCATAAATCTTCTCCGCACCCTCATTCAGCTTCTTCGAAAGAGGAAGAATACCAATCTTTACAGGGGCAAGTGCCGGATGGAAATGAAGTACGGTACGCACATCTCCTTCTCCGATCTCCTCCTCATCATAAGCCGCGCAAAGGAATGCCAGTACCACGCGGTCTGCTCCAAGAGAAGGCTCTACAACATAAGGAACATAACGTTCATTTTTCGTATCGTCAAAATAGCTCATATCCTCGCCGGATACATTCTGATGCTGGGTTAAATCATAATCGGTTCTGTCTGCGATTCCCCATAATTCACCCCAGCCAAACGGGAACAGGAATTCAATATCAGTGGTGCCCTTGGAATAGAAGCAAAGCTCCTCCGGCGCATGATCACGAAGTCTCATTTCATCTTCCTTAATTCCTAAGCTTAACAGCCAGTCACGGCAGAACGCTCTCCAGTACTGAAACCATTCAAGGTCTGTACCGGGCTCGCAGAAGAACTCTAATTCCATCTGTTCGAACTCTCTTGTACGGAAAGTAAAGTTACCGGGAGTGATTTCATTACGGAAGGACTTACCAATCTGTCCGATACCGAACGGAATCTTCTTACGGGAGGTTCTCTGTACATTCTTAAAGTTAACGAAAATACCCTGTGCGGTTTCCGGACGAAGGTATACGGTATTCTTCGCATCCTCGGTTACGCCCTGGAAGGTCTTGAACATCAGGTTAAACTGTCTGATATCGGTAAAGTTATGCTTGCCGCAGGTCGGACATGGAACGTTGTGTTCTTCGATGAAATTCTTCATCTCTTCCTGTGAAAAAGCATCAATGGGCTTCTCCAGTGTAATTCCATTCTCCTGCGCAAAGTCCTCGATCAGCTTGTCTGCACGGAAACGCTCATGGCATTCCTTACAGTCCATCAGAGGATCGGAGAACCCTCCCAGATGTCCGGAAGCTACCCATGTCTGGGGATTCATTAAGATAGCACAATCCACTCCTACGTTGTAGGGATTTTCCATAATGAATTTCTGCCACCATGCTCTCTTCACATTGTTCTTTAATTCCACACCGAGATTACCGTAATCCCATGTGTTGGCAAGACCTCCGTAGATCTCGGATCCGGGATATACAAATCCTCTTGCCTTTGCCAATGCTACGATTTTTTCCATTGTCTTTTCCATTGTTCCATCTACCTCTCGTTATTTTTCTTTAAATATTACACAAATTTCCTTGGAAATCTGATTATTTTCATCGCTCTGTACACGGAATGCTTTCGCATGATCCGCGACCTCCACACCATCCGAAATATAAAGGATCCTGTGGCTCATCACTACCGTCTGCGTGGTATCCGTAATCAGTACCAGAACCCCATCTGTATTAAAAAGCTCTGCCATGCCCATGGTCTTGGACGGATCGGAAACTGCTGTATAGACCTTATTAAGGTCAAAGCCTGACAGCCTCGCCTGTGCCGGGGTTCCGATAAAAAAAGTTTCCCGGTTAAAGGCTGCATAGTCCTCTGCACTCCGGTATTTCATCTCCACATCCGTAACACCGTCATCCACCTGGACCTTCGATACCGTAATGGCTTCATTTCCCATTCCGGAGTTGTAAGAGGCCACGGCCTTCAACACCTCATCCTGCAATTCCTGCTGGCTGTAATAATCCTGGTCAAACGGCTCGCGGATCGTATCCGTTACTGTTCCGTCTTTAGAAACCGCAATCACGGATCCTTCTGCCCCTTTAGTGTTTCCACATGCCGTCATTCCGGCCAACACAAAAGCAGCACACAGAACGCCCGCTAAAAAGCGCTTCACACATTGCTCATTTTTCCTCATAAAAATCCTCTTCTCCTCTTCCGGAAGAATTTACCCAATCAATTATATATGAGTCCCTCAAGGATTTCAAGGCTTTTCATTTTCCGATCCACAAATCTTCTCTGATAAATCCCTGCAATTTCCTCAAGCTCCTGTAAAACCTCATCTGAAACCTTAAATGAATACAGCTTCTCCACGCTGCTGTCTGCGATATACTGCAAGGCATACCGGGTAGACTCTTCATAGTCCTTGTTTTTCGGGAGTCCCGGATACTCGCCGTTTAACACAACTGCCTTGATTTCAAATATGTACCTCACCAGCCTGTTGTCATAAGCTGCATGCAGCAGTGCCCGGAGCGATTGGTAAAGAAGCAGAAGCATCTCCCTTTCGTCGTTATTTTCTCTGGTATAGTAATCCATCAGCTCTAAAAAGTACATGCCGTAACAGGCTTCCTCAAAGTGCATACGCATATCTTCAAAATAATTCCTGATTACTGCCTCACTTAAGGAATAGGAATTCCTTCCCTCATATAAGATAAATTCACCAAAGCAGAATGGATTTGTAGCCGCCATCAGCCGGCTTCCCTGCTTGCGCGCCCCTCTGGCGAACGCTGAAATTTTGCCTCTTTCTTTTGTTAACAGAACCACTCTTCTATCCGTCTCTCCTACAGGTGATACCTCGAGCACCATCCCTGTAACCCTGACCGGTTCCTGCATGAGTTTCAGCTCCTTCTTTCTGCTGTTTTCCGGCATCCGCGAAAGCTTCCTTCCGGTAGGCCAGATAATCTTCTATCTTTCCTGTGCTTAAAAACTGATCCCAGTAATTTACGTTTTTCATCCTGTGCCCCCTAAATTGTCTTCTGGTAACTATTCAGAGCCATGCAAAATTGCTTTCTGTGAATGCTTGCATTCAAACAGAAAAGCAATTTTATATGGCGAAGTAACTACATGAGTAAAACTCGAGCTGTGAAACAGCGGTTTTACGAATGGAGTTCTGAATAGTTACGTCTTCTATAATTAGGGTTTACAGTTTGAAGTTTTCTATTCGTTATCTTTCGGATTATATCCGTAATTTTTGAGAAGCAGATCGCTGTCTCGCCAATCCCTGCGGACCTTTACCCAAAGCTGCAGATTTACTTTTTCTTCCAGCATCTCTTCGATATCCCGGCGGGCAGACTGCCCGATCTTACGAAGCATTGTTCCCTGCTTTCCGATGATAATTCCCTTGTGGGATTCCCTCTCACAGATAATGGTGGCTTCGATATCCACAATCGTTCCCTTACTGCTCTTACGCCACTTCATCTTTTCGATGGTTACAGCAATTCCGTGCGGAATTTCTTCATCGAGGCACCGTAATGCCTTTTCACGGATAAGCTCTGCCACAATCTGACGCTGTGGCTGGTCAGTGATCGTATCCTCATCATAAAAGGCAAGTCCGTACGGCAGATATTTCATAATGCACTTAATAAGTTCTTCCGTATTTTCCTGTTTCAGGGCAGATACCGGAACGATCTCCTGAAAGTCCATCTCCTTCCGGTAGGTATCAATAAAGCCAAACAATTCCTCTTTTTTCACTGTATCGATCTTATTGATAACAAGGATGACCGGTGTTTTAATTCCTTTAAGCTGTTCAATGATATGCTTTTCTCCAGCCCCGATATAATTCGTCGGTTCCACAAGCCAGAGCACAACATCCACATCCCTTAAGGAACGTGTTGCAATGTTTACCATATAATCACCAAGCTTGTTCTTGGCCTTATGGATTCCCGGCGTGTCCACAAAAACGATCTGTCCTTCCTGCGAGGTATACACCGTCTGGATCCGGTTTCTGGTGGTCTGCGGCTTGCTTGAGGTGATCGCGATTTTCTGTCCAATCAGACAGTTCATCAATGTGGATTTTCCAACATTTGGTCTTCCGATCAGCGTGGCAAATCCGGACTTGTAATTCTCCTTCATGAGCTACTCCTTCTTTTCCTTTCCCTGGCTGTTTTCTGAATCTACTGTATCTGCTTTCTGTACTTTTTCTTTATCCATATTCTTAAGATGCGCTTCATAGGCAGCCTGGCGTTCCCGTTCCTTGATCTGCTGCTTTAAGGCTCTTTTCTCACTGCTCTTTTTTGATTTTTTGACGATCAGACGGATAAGAAGGATGAACCCAACGATAATCACTGCCCAGACAACAAGGTATGGAAGAGCAATGACAAATGAAACGCAAAAATCAAGAAAGCCGTTTCCAATTCCCTTAAGGCTGTTTACAAATCCACCTGCCATTCTCTGAAGGCGTGTCTGCTCCTCAGTCTGGGTATAAGTCTTCACTTCGTCAATATATAGATAAACAGTACTGTAGGATACCTGATTGTCAAAGGTACGAAGCTGGGATTCCATACTTTCGATCTGATAACGCACATCAGAAAGCCGGCTCTCGATCGTGATGATATCGTCAATGGTTTCTGCCTGCTCGAGAAGCTCCAATAACCGCTGCTGTTCGGTCTGCAGCGCCTCCTTATGGCTCTGCATATCCACATACTGCAGGGTAACATCCGTCACACTCTCATTTTTACTGATTACATTTGAGGCTTCAGAAACAAGGGACAGAAATTCGTTCAGCTTCTCTGCCGGAATCCGGACCGTAATATTTGCAGTACGAAGATTGCCGGCAGCTTTGTAAGTGCTTCCGTTATAGACATTGCTGGTCTCAATATACCCACCAAGCGTTTCGATCCTTTTTTCCACATTTGCAAGTAATGTGTCAAATTCTTCGGTCTCTACAGACATATCCACGTTTTTAATCAGCTTACGGCTGGTATCCTGTACCTTTTCTACGTTTTCTGCCGAACCGGCAGTGCTGTCATATTCTTCACTTGCAGCTTCCTCATAATAGCCATTATCATAGCTGTACATATCATCGCTAAGATAAGCTGAATCTGCCACTGCAGCTTCCGCTGCCGCACCCTTTGAAGAAGCTCCGCAGCCGGTTAATCCAAGAGCCATAAATCCTGCCAAAGTGATATAACGCCATGTTATTCTTTTTCTCATCCTTTTCATTCCTCCCTTGTTTCTGACAAATATTCCTCACATATTGTTACTGCCTGCCCGTACCTTGTTCCACCATCGAGCCTGCTGCTGACAGCCAGCTTCTCCGTATACATGTTAAGTAATGCTTCGGAGCTGTTTCTCAAGACCGGAATAACTGTTCCATGTTCATAAACAGCTCTTTGCTTTCCTTTAATTTGTTTCCGTTTCCGACCACGCAGATATAATCCTGCCTCATAAAGGCTGCGACCTGTCTGCCAAGTCCCTGAATAATTTCCGGTGTAACCGCAAGCAGTTCATCCCGCTCCTTCTGCAACCGTTCCATGGAAAGTCCGGTCATGTAACCGCCCAGGGAATAAATGCCCTTCACGGCCGGAGTCATCGGTGTATCAAGCTCACTGACTGCCCCGATGATAAACTGGGTCACTTCCCTCTCATCAAGCCTGCAGCCAGCAATATAATCTGCCGCCTGCTCATAGGTCCTGATTGTTTTTTCAAGGTTCGGATCACGATAGGAAACAAAGTATGCATCTCCGTTCCTGCCAAAGCTGCACATACATCCATACGCTCCACCAACCACACGGACCTGATTCCAGAGATAATCATATCCCATCATTACCTTAAGTACCCTTAAGGCACCTGTATAAGGAAGTCCCTCCCTGATAAAGTTGCCGGCACGGCATACATACTGAACCTGTCCGGCGGTTAAAAAGCCTTCATTCTTCTTTTCAGTAACCGGCTCATAGGTTTCCTTAGCGATCTCTCCGGTATAAAGCTTCTTACGGAGACGGTCTACGGCTTCCTCAATTCCCGCATATCCCTCTTCCGGTGCGGTATAATCCAGCAGCAGATTTTCCGGCCGGAAAAGATATTGACAGAGTTCCTTCAGATTTGCAACAAGCTCTTCCTTATGATCTTCAAAATTCTTTGTAAGCTCCTCAAGCAGGCGATATTGTGGAATACCATTTACCTGTTCGGTAACTGCTGCAGACTTTGAGAAGTATGACATCGCACGGATTGCTGCCAGACTGTGTCCTGCACTCTGCATGGTAGCCTGCATATCGGATTTATACTCCGCAAGAATTTCATACAGACGCTTCGTATCCGTGAAATCCGCATGGATCAGGATTTCTTCCAAAAGTTCTACTGCCTTATCCTTCTGATTAAACAGGAACTTCGTCCGTGCTTCAAAGGTTGGCTTAACCTTCGCCATATCTTTGGCATTGGTATACACATTAAATACCATTTTCGTTCCACCGGTATGGATCCGGATTTCATTATACAGATCACTGTAGGAATAATGCTCCGTGTCTACCATCAAGGTGAAAATACTCTTTAAAATTCCAATATAAGGGAACAGTCTTGCCGGCACATGGGAAGCATCAAATACAAGATTCAGGTAGCCGATTCCGTTCGTAAAAATATTATGATATAAAACCGGAGCTTCCTTGCTGCCACGCTCCTCATTGACATAAGCCGCTGCTTCCTTCTTCATATCTTCTCTCTTAAGAAGCGGAATCTTTGCAAGATCCTCCTTCGGGCTTGGCTCCTGCTGATAAGCATGGAGCGCTTTTGTTGCATCTACAACCGCCTGCTTTTCTTCATCCGTCATCCGATCCTTTATTGCTGCCAGACGATCGGCAAGTTCCTTTTCCTTCTTCCCTGTAAGTCCGGGAACCGGTTCTACGACAACCACTGCTTTATGCCGGTTATCAATAAAATATTTCTGTACCAGACCTTCATAGTAAGAGGTCTCAATCTTTTCTTTTAAAACCGCAAGCGTATCATTGGCTTCAATGTGGATAAACGGCTTCTCTTTGTCATAAAGCCAGCTGTCGAGTGCCTGCAGGCCAAGCATCAGTCCTCTTGGATAAGAGCCGAAATCTGCTTCACGGTAACGGAATTCAAATTCATTCAAAGTTGCAAGAAGCGCTTTCCTGTCAATCCCATGCTTCACAATTCTCTGCAGTTCTTCTTCGATAATGGAAACAAACTGTTCCTGCTGTGCGGAGGAAGCATTCTTTGCGGTAATGGAAAAGTACGGCTGTGCAATGCCGGTTTCGGAATAGCTGTAAACCTCATCTCCAATTCCCGCATCCACAAGAGCCTGCTTTACCGGTGACCCCGGATCTGAACAGAGCACATGAACCAGCACGTCCATCGCAATATACAGTTCCCGGTCGAGACTGCTTCCCATTGCAATATTATAAGTAAGATAGGTTTCATTTTCTGCGATATCATCCTCCATCACGGAGTATTCACACTTCTCGCAGCGTTTTTTGTCAAACGGCTTCTGTAACGGAATCGCAGAATCAACTTCCAACGTCTCATAAGAGGACAGATACTTTTCATCCAGAAACGTAAGGTATTCTTCCGGATCCAGATTTCCATACAGATAAATCAGGCTGTTCGAAGGATGATAATATTTTCCATGAAACTTTAAAAATTCCTCATAGGTAAGTTCCGGAATGACCTCCGGATCTCCTCCGGATTCCAGTCCATACGTGGTATCCGGATATAATCCGTTCATTACCTCACGGGAAACCACATCATCCGGAGAGGAAAAAGCTCCCTTCATTTCGTTATAAACTACACCATTGATGGTAAGCGGTGCATCAGTATCCTCCATCTCATAATGCCAGCCTTCCTGTCGGAAAATCTTCTCTTCCTTATAAATATTCGGATAGAACACTGCATCCAGGTAGACATGCACCAGATTCTTAAAGTCCTTATCATTGCAGCTTGCCACCGGGTAAACCGTCTTATCCGGATAGGTCATCGCATTTAAGAAGGTGTTTAAGGAACCCTTCGCCAGTTCAATAAACGGATCCTTCACCGGAAATTCCCTGGATCCACATAATACCGAATGCTCTAAGATGTGCGCTACCCCCGTACTGTCCTTAGGCGGTGTACGGAAGCCGATATAAAACACCTTATTTTCATCATCATTTAAAAGCAGTGTTATATACGCCCCGCTCTTCCTGTGTTTTAACAGATAACCGTCCGAGTTCAGATCCCCGATATGGCGTTCTTCTATTACCTCATATTTATCAAGTCCCTTTAAGCTTTTCATCGTTTCCTTCATTCCCTCCGTTTTCTTTCCAAACATATTCATTTCCTATTTTACTTTATCTTCAACTTTATTTTCAGATGGAAAATGTCATTAAGCCAAGCTTCGATAACTCAATCTCTTCAATCATCAGCCCGGCTGCTTTTTTTCTGGCAAGGTTCATCTGTGCCAGCTCCTCTACCGTCCAGATTTCTTCCTTATAAACAATCTTTTCTTTTCCTGTCATCGTTTTCTTTACAGTCTGGGTACGTACCTTTGCCCGTGCCTTCAGCTGCCTGTAGGTTTCATATACAAAGGTTCCCTTTTCCATATAATAAAATTCACTTTCAAGCGTTGTCTCCGGAGCAGCTTCCTTTAGCAGATACTGGGAAATAACCGCCTGAAACTTAAACGGCACCCTCTCGTCCTGCAGAAGCTCCTCATAGGTATATTTTACCCCAAGCGATACCGTCCGGGTATCCTGCAGTACATATTTAAAATCCTGATATTCTGAAGTTCCTTCAAAAAATTTCATTCTCGTTTATTCTCCAAGCTTTCTTGTGCATACCAACCTATTACTTATCCGAATCTTCGCCCGTATCTGTATCGGTCTGCAAAGAATCATTATTATTCTTCTTTTTTTTCTCCTGATCGATGGCTTTCTTCACAATATCCTTCTCGGTCAGATCCTCCTGAATCAGTTCTTCCATAGCATCCATCACCATCTTCATCAGCATCCCCTCTGCCTCTTTGGCATGTTCAAGACACCCTAACATAGCAACCCCCTGTGCAAGAGCCAGATTCCCTTCTCCAACCAGATCCTCAATATAAACACCCTGTCCGGTATAAAGCTTCGATATTTCAATAACCTGCGGCAGATAAATTTCAATAAGGCGCTTCTTTGCATCCGTTTCTCCTGCCATGGCACTTAACAGAATGGCCTCCCTCTGTCCATCGGTTACCGACTCCATTGCAGCCAGTTCTTCTTCATACATCTTAAGATAATCGACCTCATCCTCTGACAGGTATTCATCCAGATCCACCGGCTCATCAATGCCGATTTTATGCTTCGTCAGATAGTCATACACCATCTGGAACTGGTCTTCCTGAAATTCCAGTTCTGCAAATGCCTCTGCAACCTGCTTCTTTGTCACATAATTGCCCTGTTCTTTAGCAAGCTTCCGGATTTCTCCGAGCTTTTGTGCAAAAAGTATTTCTTTATTCATATCAGTCCTTCTTTCCAATACTTAGAATATCCTAACTGTTCTGCCAGATATCTTATTGTACATGCGTATGGGTAAACAGATGATCCTGACAATATTCATAATTTCCGTTACACTTCGAGCAGAAGCGGAACTCCAGCTCCGGATTCGTCTCATCCGTTCTTCCACAGACAGCACATTTATGCCTGGTGATACTGCCACTCTTCTTCGCCTCATGACGAAATGACTGTTGTTTTGCTGCCTGCTGTCTCGTAATCCGGATCGGTCCCCTGCGTACCTTTCTGCGGCTGGTAAAGAAAAATACCACAAAATTAAGAAGGGATGCTGTAATCACAAAACGGATGCCGAGGTTATAGTAAAACAGAGCCGAGCTCGTTCCATAACCGACAATGAACTGGTAAACCAGCATCGCCCCGTAAATAATACCAAGAAACTTCACCTTGATCGGCAGGATAAAAAACAACAATACTTCATAATCCGGGAAGGTTGCCGCATAAGCTAAAAAGATGGACATATTGACATAGTAGGTGCTGAACATCGTCGGATAGGTAATATAACCATTTACCGTTGTCCATAATCCAAGGCTCTGTGCCCCAAGCAGGGAACTTACTCCATACAGGATAAAAGCTCCAACTGCCGTAAAAAGAATACCGGAAAAAATATAGACATTATACCGGTAGGTTCCCCAGGTACGCTCTAAGCTCGTGCCGATCGAATAGTAAAAATAAAGCATTAATAATGTCCAGAAATCAAAGCTGTCCGGCGGAACAATCAGCCATGTCAAAAGTCTCCAGATCTGGAAATGGTGAATGATTTCATACGGATTCAAATATAAATAGGTAAAAAAGCCCGGATTGATCCATTTCATGAGATAACCGCATGCATAACACATGATGAGGATCAACGACAGATTCTTAATTGCATATTTACCGAATTTCTTTTCAAAATTACTCATTCTTCTACGCCTTTCAAAAACTATTAGTCCATTTATTCTATCATTCCGGCTTCAAAATGTAAACGCAAATGTTCCGTTGCTTTTTGCCGATTCGTGTCGTATAATCACATGGTGGCTACACAGAAATTAAAGTAAAGTAACTATTCAGAACCGCATTCGTAAAACCGTTGTTTCACAGCGTAGTTTACTCATGTGGTTATTTCGCCATATAAATCATGTCAAATGTCCATATGAATGCAGGCATTCTATGTCCAATTGCCATAATTTGCATGGCTCTGAATAGTTACAAATCCAATAAGGAAATGAAAGGCGGTAAAATATGGAAAACAAGCAATATACACTCGGCATTGATATCGGCTCAACCACCGTTAAGATTGCCATTCTGGATAGTGCACACAACATCCTTTTTTCCGACTACAAGAGACATTTCGCGAACATCAGGGAAACACTTCATTCCCTTCTTAGTGATGCATACAGTCAATTAGGAAATATAAGGCTGCACCCCATGATCACAGGCTCCGGTGGATTAACCCTTGCCAACCATCTGAAGGTTCCCTTTGTCCAGGAGGTAATTTCGGTTGCCACTGCATTAAAGGAAATTGCACCGAAAACGGATGTTGCGATCGAATTAGGTGGTGAAGATGCCAAGATTATTTATTTTGAAGGCGGTAACGTGGAACAACGTATGAACGGAATCTGTGCCGGCGGTACAGGCTCCTTTATCGACCAGATGGCTTCCCTGTTACAGACCGATGCGGCCGGATTAAACGAATATGCCAAGGGCTACAAATCCCTCTACACCATTGCTGCGCGCTGTGGCGTATTTGCCAAGTCCGATATCCAGCCCCTCATCAACGAAGGGGCAACCAAGGAAGACCTCGCAGCTTCCATTTTCCAGGCCGTTGTCAACCAGACCATCAGTGGTCTTGCCTGTGGGAAACCGATCCGCGGCCACATTGCCTTTTTAGGCGGTCCGCTCCACTTCCTGTCTGAATTAAAGGCTGCTTTTATCCGCACCTTAAAACTGGATGAGGAGCATACCATTGAAACAGAACATTCCCATTTATTTGCAGCAATCGGTTCTGCATTGAATGCCAAAGAAGAGGTTTCTTATACCATGGAAGAAATGGTGCAGAAGCTCTCTTCCGATATCAAAATGGAATTTGAAGTAGAACGTATGGATCCTCTCTTTGCAAGCAAAGAAGAATACGATGCGTTCTGTAAGCGCCACGAAACCCACCACGTAAAAACCGCAGATATATCCACGTATCACGGAAACTGCTATCTGGGTATCGACGCTGGAAGTACGACCACGAAGATTGCACTTGTCGGAGAAGACGGCTCCTTACTTTATTCCTTCTACAGCAGTAACGACGGTAGTCCCCTGAAGACGGCCATCCGTTCCATGAAGGAAATTTCTAAGCAGCTCCCTCCCGATGTGCATGTGGTCCGCTCCTGCTCTACCGGATACGGGGAACAGCTTATGAAGGCTGCTTTCCTTTTAGATGACGGCGAAGTAGAGACCGTTGCCCATTATTATGCGGCAGCATTCTTCGATCCTTCCGTGGATTGTATCTTAGATATCGGCGGCCAGGATATGAAATGTATCAAGATCAGGAATCAGACCGTAGACAGTGTGCAGCTTAACGAAGCCTGCTCCTCAGGATGCGGTTCCTTTATTGAGACCTTTGCCAAGTCCTTAAATTACAGTGTCCATGATTTTGCAAAGGCCGCTCTCTTTGCCGAGCATCCGATTGACTTAGGTACCCGTTGTACTGTATTCATGAATTCCAAGGTAAAGCAGGCACAGAAGGAGGGCGCCAGCGTCCCGGACATTTCCGCCGGACTTGCCTACTCCGTCATCAAGAATGCCTTATTTAAGGTCATCAAGGTATCCGACGCTTCTGCCCTTGGCAAAAATATCGTGGTACAGGGCGGAACCTTCTATAACGATGCTGTTTTGCGAAGCTTTGAAAAGATTGCCGGCTGTGAAGCCATCCGTCCGGACATTGCCGGAATCATGGGTGCCTTCGGTGCTGCCCTTATTGCCAGGGAGCGTTACAGCACAGATTACGAAACGACCATGCTGCCCTTTGACAAGATTTTATCCCTGCAGTTTGAAACCAGCATGGCAAAATGTAAGGGCTGTACCAACAACTGCCGTCTGACCATCAACAAGTTCTCCGGTGGACGTCAGTACATTTCCGGCAACCGCTGCGAACGTGGTCTTGGCAAACAGAAAAATGAGAACAACGTTCCCAATCTGTTTGATTATAAATTAAAGAGAGTCTTCGGTTATGAACCGCTTTCAGCCGAAGAAGCCACACGTGGCACGGTCGGCATTCCACGTGTGCTTAACATGTACGAAAATTATCCGTTCTGGGCAACCTTCTTTAAGGAGCTCGGCTACCGTGTGATTCTCTCTCCGGTATCCAATCGTAAGATTTATGAGCTTGGCATTGAATCCATTCCGAGTGAATCCGAATGTTACCCGGCAAAGCTGGCTCACGGACATGTCAGCTGGCTCATCAACCAGAAGGTCGATTTCATTTTCTATCCCGCTCTCTTTTATGAACGTAATGAATTTGAGGACGCCAACAATCACTACAACTGCCCGATTGTTACCTCTTATTCCGAAAATATCAAGAATAACGTGGAAGAAATCGAACGTGGTGAAGTCATTCTAAGGAATCCCTTCATGTCCTTCCGCGACCTCAAAACCATTACTGAAGCACTGGTTCGTGAGTTTAAAGAGCTTCCCTCCAAAGAAGTCATTGCTGCAAGTGAAAAGGCATGGAACGAATTAAATGCCGCACGTACCGACATGCAGAAAAAAGGGGAGGAAACCCTACAGTATTTAAAGGAGACCGGAAAACGTGGTATTGTTTTAGCCGGAAGACCTTATCATATCGACCCTGAAATCAACCATGGTATTCCGGAGCTGATTACCTCTTATGATATTGCTGTTTTAACCGAGGATTCCGTTTCCCATCTGGCGAAGCCGGAACGTCCGTTAATCGTTTCCGACCAGTGGATGTACCATTCCCGTCTCTACGCAGCCGCAAGCTATGTAAAGACCGTAGATAATCTGGATCTGATTCAGTTAAATTCCTTTGGCTGTGGTCTGGATGCTGTTACGACTGATCAGGTTAATGATATTCTGACAGGCTCAGATAAGATTTATACCTGTCTGAAAATTGATGAGGTAAATAACCTCGGCGCTGCCAGAATCCGTATCCGATCCCTGCTCTCTGCGATCCGTGTCAGGGAAAAGCTGAACAAGCAGCGTACGATCCGCTCCAGTGCCATCACGAAGGTGCCCTTTACTGAGGAAATGCGAAAGGACTATACCATTCTTGCCCCGCAGATGTCTCCAATCCATTTCGATGTCATTGAGGCTGCGTTCCGTGCCTGCGGATACAACTTTGAGATTCTCGGAAACGATAACCGTCGTGCCGTAGATGTCGGATTAAAATATGTAAACAACGATGCCTGCTACCCTTCCTTAATGGTGGTCGGTCAGATTATGGATGCCTTGCTATCCGGTAAATATGATCTTAACAAGGTAGCCGTCATTATGACACAAACCGGTGGCGGATGTCGTGCAACCAACTATGTCGGCTTTATCCGCCGTGCCTTAGAGAAGGCCGGAATGCCGCAGATCCCGGTTATTTCCCTAAATCTTGGCGGTATTGAAACAAACCCCGGATTCCATCTGAATGCCGAAATGCTGATGCGTGTTGCCTACGCTGCCATCTTTGGCGATATCTTCATGCGCTGTGTATACCGTATGCGTCCTTATGAACAGACCAAAGGCTCTGTAGAAGAAGTACATCAGAAATGGTTAAAGAAGTGCTGCGAATTTGTTTCCGGAAAACATATGCGTTTAGCCACTTTTAACAAAATGTGCCGTCAGATCATTGCCGACTTCGATGCGATTCCGATTACGAATGAAGTAAAGCCCCGCGTCGGTATCGTCGGTGAAATTCTGGTAAAATTTGCACCAGCTGCCAACAATTACCTTGTGGATCTCTTAGAATCCGAAGGAGCAGAGGCCGTTGTGCCGGATCTGGTAGACTTCATGCTCTACTGCTTCTACAACCAGATTTATAAAGCTGATTATCTGGGCATGAGCAAAAAGACCGCCCTGATTTCCCGTCTCGGTATCCGTGGCATTGAATTCCTTCGCGGAAGTGCACGCCATGCCTTTGAGAAGAGTACCCACTTCACGCCTCCGAGCAGCATTTATGAAACGGTGGAAAATGCAAAAACGATCGTAAACATTGGTAACCAGACCGGAGAAGGATGGTTCCTGACCGGTGAAATGATTGAACTGATCCACAGCGGTGTCAATAACATCGTCTGCACCCAGCCGTTTGCCTGCCTGCCCAACCATGTCGTAGGTAAAGGTGTCATCAAAGAGCTTCGCAAGCACTATCCATTAAGCAACATTGTTGCCATCGACTACGATCCGGGTGCCAGTGAAGTAAACCAGTTGAACCGTATTAAACTGATGCTTTCTACAGCTCAGAAAAATCTTCATAAGAAGGAGGAGAAGGCTCTATGATCAAGCAGGAAATCAACGAACTGAAACGCCTTTATACCCCAAGCAACTGCTCCATTACCAGAATCTGTGGCTGCTATGTCGATGGGGAAAAGAATAAAAAGACCGAATTTAAAGAAGCCTTTCTCTCCCTTCCGGAAGAAGAAATTTTTAAATACTTTGAACTACTGCGCAAAACCTTATCGGGAAGTCTCGGAAAGAATCTCTTAAATCTGGACTTTCCCCTTGCAAGCGAACAGGAAGGAGGCACCCAGGCTGCCCTTCTTGCCCTGCGCGACAGTAAATTAAAGGATGATGCCTTAATCGAAGAGTTTTATGACCGTGTCATCAATACGTATGAATACGTCGGCAACTACCTGATTCTGCTCATCCATGACGCTTATGACGTTCCGGGAAAGACCACGGACGGTTTAACCATGGATGATGCTTCTGATACGGTATTTGAATACATCATGTGCTGTATCTGTCCGGTGAATCTTTCAAAGCCCGGCTTAAGCTATGACAGCATCAACAATGAATTCCACAACCGTATCCGTGACTGGGTGGTAGAAATGCCCGAAACCGGCTTTCTCTTCCCGAGCTTCAACGACCGTGCAACCGATATTCACTCTACGCTCTTCTATTCCAAGAATCCGGAGGAAGCACATAGCGAATTCGTAGAAAACATTCTTGGCTGTACCATGCCTTTGTCTGCCGGGACACAGAAGGAAGCCTTTCAGGCTTTGATCGAGGAAACGCTTGGCGATGAGGTCGAATACGAAGTGGTGAAAAATATCCATGAGAATTTGACGGAAATGATCGAGGAGCACAAAGAGATTCCGGAGCCTTTAACTCTTGACAAGCATCAGGTGAAAAGCCTCTTTGAAAAGAGCGGCGTCAAGGAAGAAAAACTGACTGATTTCGATAAGCTCTATGATGCAGCCGCCGGAGAAGATACCTCTCTCTTTGTAAACAATGTGGCAAATGTCCGCACCTTCGAGGTAAAGACCCCCGATGTTGTCGTAAAGGTGAATCCGGAACGTGCGGATCTGGTCAATACCCTGCAGATTGACGGCAAACGCTGTCTTGTCATCGAAATCAACGATCATGTTGAAGTGAACGGCATCACCATCCATCAGGGTGTATCCTTAGAAGACGTGGCGGATGAAGAAGAATAGAAAATCAGAAAATGCTGATAACCAATTCTTTTTCGAATGATTATCAGCATTTTTATTATTTCTATGTTTGTATTTCTGTTTCTTTCCTGATCTGCTATACTCTTTCTGTCATGGATCAGAGTAGTTCCCATATACTTATTACAAGTTACTATTACGAAAACAGATCACGATACCAGCGCAGAGCCGTAATGTACGCATCATATACCTGTTTGGAGTCCATATGGTTCAGTAACATGGTGCGGTCAATTTCCTGCCAGTTGGCACTCTCATACTGCTTCACAAACTCTAACACCGGTGCAAAGTGTCCTTTATCCTCAATGAGTGCTTCCTCAATCTCCTTAGAAACCTTTACCATCTTAAGAGCCTCTTCCATCGGCTTATTAATAATAAGATCAAGTACCGAGAACAATCCCATTAAGAACAACTCTCCTGCCTGACCGCCCATTTCGAATACAGTTGCCAGATTCTCTGCGAATTTCGCCCGGAGCAGGGAAACACGCATAATCTCATTCGGACGATCTGCACAGAGCTGACTGGTCACCGCAGTGTTGATCCATTTCTTCAATTCCTTCTGTCCTAACATGGCTGCTGCATGACGGATGGATGTAATCTCAGAATTGACCGTCATATGGTTCACCATCTTCAACAGGGAAATCACAAGAGCCGTATCTCTTCCGATGACATCGGCTGCCTTTGTCAAATCAAAGTCCGGTTCATTCACAATATTCAGAAGTTCAATATAGTTCACCTTCAACGGAGAAACCTTTGCCTCTCCCTTCGTTACCGGCATACGGTAGAATGCTCCTTCATAGAGCTGGTAGCCGCCCTCTGCCTTCAACTGCTCGAAAATTTCCTGTGTATCAATATTTCCGGCACAAAGCTTGATGTTCGGATAAATCTTCGTAAAATAAATTCTTGCCTTCGTAATATCAATCTTCTTATGATCGAGCAGAATATAATCCATCAGAAGAAGAACCTGGCGGTAATCCTCAAAGCTGGATACCGGCAGTTTACGAATAGCAAGCTTATATCCGCTGTTCTTTAATTCTTTCAGGCGGTTAATGTACATGTCATTCGGCAGAACTGCATTATCTACAAGCAGCACCACGCGGTCATGCGGCGCCTTACACTGTTCATTGATATCCGTAAACAGAGAAATATTATTTATGGAAATAAATACTTCCTTGTCTCCGGAAAGGGTCTCGATTCCCATATTTTCAATCAGTTCAAACCCCTGGATCTGTCCTACTCCATCATGCATTCCGGTTCCTAAGAAGCTGGGATTTAAAAGGAAGTTCTTCTTCTGGGTAAATAAGGAATATGCCTTCACGGTCATATTTTCATCAAATAAAGGTATTAACGTTGCAAGCATTTTGTCTTCGCCTTTCTCTCAAAAATACCAATCATCTATCTGTCTGGAACTACAATAACGATTCCGAATCGTCATGTTTATTTTACACTAAAAAACATCCAGTGTCTACTCACCACATACGTCTTCTTTCAAAAAGGAACATAATTTTTCATTTGGATATCCAAGGACTCCTGCCAGAAGTGTCTTCACATAAACCATCTCTTTCGTCATCCCATAAACCGGAACTGCACCTGCTTCCATCATCCATACGCCGGAAGCATATGCCGCCTCATTTGGACAAGGTGTTACGATTACCGGGATCCTGGCTTCCCTGCAGCGCATCAGGAACGGAAGCATGGAATACTCCGATTTCTGTTCCTCGTTCGTTCCTCCAATACAGGCTGTTGCCGAATGATACAGACCATGGATGACTGCACGGATTTCTTTATTAAGTACAATCTGCTGATAATTAAGCCCCACATATGGTTCTATGCACAGGACATCGCTTTTCAATTCTCCCATACGGGATAGGTCAATTCCATTGCCATTCCGCTGACTGCAGATCTTATCGCGTTTCAGTTCTTCCGTCCATTGGTTCAAGTGCATCGCTGCCCTGGAACATTCACCTTCCATCACCTTTGAGACTTCACCCAGGCAAACCGCATCACGGCTGTAAAAGTCGTTGGAATAATCCCCGCTGCTTACAAGATGTCCTCCATGATGAAGAAAGCACCTTCCGTCCTCATTCCGATACACCACATAGACACCGGAATGAATTCCTGCACAAATCAGCTCCACAGAACGCCGAAAGTTCTCATTTCCGTTCGCGCCCTCCTGATTAAGCGGCAGCTGGCTGGATACCAGAAATACCGGAATCTCCACCTTCGATAACGCTAACGCAAGCAGGGAAGCTGTATAGGCCAGCGTATCTGTCCCATGGGCAATCACGATTCCCCGATACTGTGAAAAATCACATTTTTTAAAAAAACGGAGTAATTCGTTCCATTTCGGAATCGTCATATTTTCGCTTAAAGTATTTAAAATGGTAACAACTTCAAATTTCTGATGAGCGCAGGGCGAATCCGATTCTTCAAAATATTGCAGAAGCAACGCTTTCGCTTTCTGAATGTCCACATCCCGCCGGTTCCCCTGTTCATCCCCGAAGGAACAGATCGTGCCTCCGGTTAACAATAATAAAATCTTACCTTCGCTCTCCATCATGCACTTAATCTCTCCGGAACACATCTCTGGTATAGACCTTCTCCTTCACATCGTCCAGACAGGCATCGTACCGGTTTGCAATGATTGCCTGACTCATTTCCTTAAACCTTGAAAGGTCATTCACGACACGGCTTCCAAAGAAGGTACTTCCATCTTCCAGTGTCGGCTCATAAACAATAACCGTTGCGCCCTTTGCCTTAATTCTCTTCATAACGCCCTGAATGGAGGACTGACGGAAATTGTCAGAATTGGACTTCATGGTGAGACGATATACTCCAACCACGACTTCCTTTTCCTTGTCAAGCTCATATTCCCCGTTCGCTTCATAACCACCTGCAAGCTCCAATACCCTGTCTGCAATGAATTCCTTCCGCGTACGGTTACTGTCTACGATGGCTGTCATCATATTCTGTGGCACATCCTGATAATTGGCAAGAAGCTGCTTTGTATCCTTCGGCAGACAATAACCGCCATAACCAAAGGAGGGATTGTTATACTGATCCCCGATACGAGGGTCAAGGCAGACACCCTTAATAATCTGCCGGGTATCCAGGCCCTTCATCTCTGCATATGTGTCCAGCTCGTTAAAATACGATACACGCAGTGCCAGATAGGTATTGGCAAACAGTTTCACGGCTTCTGCTTCCGTATACCCCATGATTAAGGTATCAATGTTCTCTTTGATGGCCCCCTGCTGCAAGAGGTGTGCAAAGGTATTAGCAGCCTCCACCAGCTCCGGATTCTCCATATCTGTTCCAACAATAATTCTGGAAGGATACAGGTTGTCATACAGTGCCTTGGATTCCCTTAAGAACTCCGGACTGAACAGAATCCGGTCACAATGATACTTCTCCCGTACCGCAACTGTAAAGCCTACCGGAATCGTCGACTTGATTACCATAACAGCCTTCGGATTGACCTGCATCACAAGCCGGATAACCGCTTCTACCGCCGAGGTATCGAAGAAATTCTTCTTTGAATCATAATTGGTCGGTGTTGCAATTACGACAAACTCAGCATCCCGGTAAGCCGCCTCTGCATCTGTGGTTGCCACAAGATTCAAATCCTTTTCCCTTAAATATTTCTCAATATATTCGTCCTGGATCGGTGACTTGTGCTGATTGATCAGATTCACCTTTTCTTCTATAATATCCACTGCCATCACTTCATTGTGCTGTGCCAGCAAGGTCGCAATACTTAAGCCGACATATCCTGTTCCTGCTACTGCAATCTTCATCTGTTTTCCTCCTGACCGTAAAATTCCTGATACCACTGTGCAAAATTCCTTAATCCGGTTCGCAAGTCCGTTTTCGGGCAATAATCAAAGTCCTCCTGCAGGGCCTCTGTGTCTGCATACGTCACGGGTACATCTCCCGGCTGCATCGGCACAAGCTTCTTATGTGCTTCAAAATCATAGTCTGCCGGAAGGACTCCTGCTGCTACCAGCTCCTGCTGCAGAATATCCACAAAATCAAGCAGATTCTCCGGATGTCCGCCTCCAATATTATATACCTTGTACGGAGGAACCGGTAATCCGTCTGCTCCGTTTACCCGTTCCGGAGCCCCCTTCATCACACGCACGATTCCTTCCACAATATCATCCACATAGGTAAAATCCCTGCGGCAGTTTCCGTAATTAAAAATCTCGATGGTTTTCCCCTGAAGAAGCTTATTTGTAAAACCAAAGTATGCCATATCCGGTCTTCCTGCCGGTCCATAAACGGTAAAAAACCGTAAGCCGGTAGATGGAATGTTATATAACTTGCTGTAGGCATGTGCAAACAATTCATTCGACTTCTTCGTTGCTGCATACAAAGAGACCGGATGATCTACCGGATCCTCAGTAGAAAACGGCACCTTTTCATTCCCTCCATAAACAGAAGAAGACGATGCATATATAAGATGCGCAACGCCCTGTTTTCCATCATCGTAGGAATGACGGCATGCCTCTAAAAGATTGTAAAATCCAATCATATTAGAAGAAATATATGCATCCGGATTCGTAATGGAATACCGTACACCCGCCTGTGCCGCAAGATTTACAACAATCTGTGGTTCATAGGCTTCGAACAATTCCTGTATCATTGGGCGATCAGCAATATCTCCCTTTTTGAATATCCATTCCGTTTCCGGATATTCCTTTGATAGCTTCTCTATTTGTTTAAGTCTCCACTCTTTAATACGGACATCATAATAATCATTCAGATTATCAATCCCAATGATTCTTTCCGGCTTTTTTCCTTTTAAAAGTCTCATTACAAGATTGGCTCCGATAAAACCAGCTGCTCCGGTGACAAGTATTGTGGTTCCTTTCAGATTTAACTCATGCATATTTATTCTCTTTACCCTTCCAAATCATCCATCAATCTATTATCCTAATAACCCACATAAAGTAGGACTTGTATGCTTTCAGAAAATCTGCATACGCACCCTACTTTTGTGACTAGTATAATTATTTATACTTTACCATTAATTCAGATAATTGTAAATGTCCTCGTTCCCTCCCACATTATTCTTAAGAACGATCGGGCAAAAGACTCTCAAATATTTCCCCTAAATCTGAGCTTCTCTATCATCTTGAATTTAACTCACACTTATTACATGTTTTGATTTTGCCCTTTCCCCAAGCCATTCAGGACCTCTTCAACTGCCGTGATGTAAGCAATGAATGGGAACGGACATTCATGTAATGAATCCCCCTTTCTCATTCTATGTTATAATTAAAACCTCTGTTGTGAAAATTTTTAGACTGAATTGTATTTTTTGTGTAATAAAAAAACCTATACCGCCATTTTAAGCCTATATGTGATTTTATCTTCGAAATAATCCAAAAAATAATATTTTAAGCAGTTTATACATTGGCGAATGCCATGATCTTCATTTATCTGCTTTTCCAGATGTCTCTCTCATACTCTTCAATCGTCCGGTCAGAGGAAAAGTATCCGGCTTTTGCAATGTTAATAAGCATCATCTTTGCGAATTTCTCACGGTCGTTGTAGCAGGCATAGGCCTCTTCCTTCTTTTCACAGTACTCTTTAAAGTCAAGCAGTGTCATGAACCAGTCCTTATTTAAAAGCTCCTTCTGCAAGCGTGTGAGATTCTCTTCCTGTCCGATGGCAAGAAGCTCCTTCGATGTAATAAAATCAACTGCTTCCTTAATATCCGGATCCTTCTCATAAAAATCCTTCGATACATAATCGGACTTTTCATAATGCGCAATCACTTCTTCGCTGGATGCTCCGAAAATAAAGATATTGTCATCTCCAACAAGCTCATGGATCTCCACATTCGCACCGTCTTCGGTTCCAAGCGTTACCGCACCGTTTAACATGAACTTCATGTTGCCGGTTCCGCTCGCCTCCTTGGAAGCAAGTGAAATCTGCTCAGAAAGATCGGTCGCCGGGATCAGCTTCTCTGCCTTGGTTACATTATAATTTTCCACCATAACGACCTTTAAATAAGGGCTCACCTCAGGATCTGCATTCACAAGCTCCTGCAGACATAAAATCAGATGAATGATATCCTTGGCAATCACATAAGCCGGTGCTGCCTTTGCACCAAAGATTACCGTAATCGGTGTTTCCGGTTTCTTTCCTGCCTTGATTTCCAGATATTTATGAATCACGAACAGGGCGTTCATCTGTTGTCTCTTATACTCATGAAGCCGCTTGATCTGGGTATCAAAGATGCTGTCCGGATTTAAGGTAAGATTCTGTGTTTCCTTTAAATAAGCACACAGCTCCTTCTTATTTTCCATCTTCACATCCAGGAGCTTTTTAAGAAATTCCGGATCGTCCTGATACGCTAAGAGCTTTGTTAACTCCATGGCATCCTTACGGTATCCTCTTCCGATTGTTTCATCCAGGAGCGCCGTGAGCCTTGGATTACAATGTAACAGCCAGCGGCGGAACGTGATGCCGTTCGTCTTATTATTAAATTTCTCCGGATAAAGCTCATAAAACGGATGAAGCTCGGTCTTTTTCAGAATATCCGTGTGAAGGGATGCTACACCGTTTACGGAAAAGCCGTAATGAATATCCAGGTGTGCCATATGCACAGTGTCATTGCGGTCGATAATGACTACCTTTTCATCATCGAATTTACGGCGTACCTTGTCATCAAGGACTTCAATGATCGGAACGAGCTGCGGCACAACCTTATTCAGATAGGCAATCGGCCACTTTTCCAATGCTTCTGCCAGAATCGTATGATTCGTATAAGCACAGGTCTTTGACACAATAGCAATGGCTTCGTCCATTGCTATGCCCCGCTCCATCAGCAGGCGGATCAGCTCCGGAATAATCATGGTCGGATGCGTATCGTTAATCTGGATCACCGCATAGTCTGACAGATCATGCAGATTTGAGCCACGCTTTACGCTTTCGTCCAGAATAAGCTGTGCACCGCTGCTTACCATAAAGTACTGCTGATAAATACGAAGCTGTCTTCCTTCCTCATCCGAATCATCCGGATAAAGGAACAGCGTCAGATTTTTCTCAATGTCCGTTTTATCAAAGGAAATGCCATCCTGAACCAGATTCTCATCCACGGAATCCAGATCAAATAAATGAAGCTTATTGGTGTGATTTTCATAACCTGTCACATCAATGTCATACATTCTGGCATTCACCTTCAGATTGCCAAAGCTCACCGGATAAACCACATCGGTACGGTTCAGCCAGCTTTGCGGCTCCATCCAGGGATTCGGAGTTTCCTTCTGCAGGTTCTTTTCAAATTCCTGCTTAAAAAGTCCCAGATGATAATTTAATCCAATTCCATCTCCGTTTAAGCCTAAGGTTGCCATGGAGTCAAGGAAGCAGGCAGCCAGTCTTCCAAGCCCGCCGTTTCCAAGAGACGGTTCAGGCTCAATCTCTTCAATTGCTGCAAGACTCTTTCCGTTCTTTGAAAGAATATCCTTTACATCATCATAAATTCCAAGATTAATCAGATTGTTGGAAAGAAGCTTGCCGATCAGGAACTCTGCAGAAACATAGTAGATCTTCTTTCCCTTCTGCTCGCTCTGTGCACGTTCTCTTTCCTTTGCCATCTCTTTCACAAGCTCAAGGAGCATGAAATAAATCTCCTTCTCGCCTGCTTCCTGAATGGACTTTCCAAGTTTTTGTTCCAATAATTCTTTATTCAACATCTGTTTTTCTCCTTTTCGGGGGAATACTATCCTTTTACGGCTCCGGATGCCACACCTTTAATAATATATTTCTGTCCGGACAGATATACAATGATAATCGGGATTATGGTTAACATAATACTTGCCATCATTGGTCCCATCTCAACCTTTCCGTAGCTTCCCCGGAAATACTGGATGAGCATCGGGATCGTTTTATATTTCTTAATATCAAGCACCAGGGTCGGAAGAAGATAATCATTCCATACCCACATGGCTTCCAGGATTCCTACGGAAATCATCGTTGGTGCCAGCATATGCATATCAATCTTAAAGAACGTCTGGATCGGATTACAGCCATCGATCAGGGCTGCCTCTTCTACCTCAAGCGGAATGGACTTTACGAAGCCACAGAACATGAATACGGCAAGTCCTGCCCCGAATCCAAGATAGATTACCCAGATATTCCAGGGAGTATTTAAATGAAGCTTATCTGCGGTCTGTGACAGGGTAAACATCACCATCTGGAAAGGAACCACCATCGAAAAGACAAACAGGAAATAAAGAGCCTTCGAAAGGATGCCCTTTACACGGGTAATGTACCATGCACACATGGAACAGAAAAGCAGAATCGCTGCCACGGAAGTAATCGTAATAAATAAGCTGTAGCCCAGGCTGTTCAAAAAGCCTTTGGATTCAATGGCATTAATATAGTTTTCCAAACCTGCAAAGGTTTCTGCGGTAGGAAGCTTGAAAACGCTTCCGGTGCTGATGGCAGATTCCTTTTTCAGGGAATTGATCAAAATCATAAAAACAGGATAAATCCATAACAGGGAGAGGATGGTCAAAATGACAACTAATATGGTATTCCCGACTTTTTTCTTTGTATTCATTACTGCTGCACCTCCCTTGATCTGGTTGCTCTAAGCTGGAACAGGGAAATAAAGATTACCAGTGCACAGAAGATCACTGCCTTCGCCTGTCCATAACCCTTCCACTGCATACCGGAGCGTGCATAGAAGGTATTGTAAATGTTAAGGGCCATCATATCGGTCATATGGTTCGGATCCCCGCCGGTCAACGCAAGGTTCTGGTCAAACAGCTTGAAGGAATTCGTTAAGGTTAAGAAAATACAAATGGTAACGGAAGACATTACCATGGGAATTTTAATTTTAAACAAGGTCTGCAGGCGGTTTGCTCCGTCAATCTCGGCTGCTTCAATTAAAGAATCCGGAACGTTCTGCAGGCCTGCAATGTAAATAATCATCATGTAACCAATCTGCTGCCATCCCATCAGGATAATGAGTCCCCAGTAGCCTGCGGTTGCATTTAATGCAAGCAGGGGCTGTTCTAAAATCGTCATCACACAGTTAATCAGGATCTGCCAGATATAACCAAGCACGATACCGCCGATGAGGTTTGGCATAAAAAACACGGTACGGAAAACATTTGTTCCGCGTAATTTCTGTGTCAGTAAAACGGCAAGTGCAAATGCCAGAATATTAATACTTAAAATGGATACCACTGCAAACAATACGGTAAATCCAAATGCCCTCTGAAAAGAGGTGTCCGTAATTGCAGCACGGTAATTTGCAAGTCCTACCCACGTCGCATTTCCTACTGTTGTAAATTTACAGAAGGATAAGTATAAGCCCTCCACAAACGGAACAATAAATCCGATGATAAATGCAGCCAGCGTGGGCAGAATAAAAATAACTGCATGTTTCTTTATTGCCTTCTCCATAACATAACCTCCATATTACTCAAAAATGATCCACTGGATCATTTTCTCATATGCATTGTAACATAAGAATGGGCAGACAGTATTTTCTGCCTGCCCATTCCGGTTTCTTTATTTACTGCTGATTGGCAAGCTCATATTCGATTGCCCATCCATCTACGAATGCACTTACTACTGCATCCCAGTTTGCATCGGTCTCATCTGCCGCATAAGCGGTTAATGCAGATCCTACACCATTCTTCCATTCTTCAGAAGGCATGGTTGTGAAGTTCCATGATACAGGTGTCTTTCCTTCTGCGGTATATGCGCTGTCCTGCTTAACAAATAAGTTCGGAGATTCCTTTGCGTTCTTGAAAGGAATAACAAATCCCATTTCATCAGACATGGAAGCGGTTCCCTTATCGGAAGTTACACACCAGTACATGAAATCAAGTGTTGCCTGGATGTCATCTGCAGATGCTTCCTTATTTACACACCAGTAGTTTTCTGTACCGGTACAAAGTCCCTGGTTTGCTTCATCGCCAACACCGATATAGATCGGAATCATGGCAAGATCATCATCGGTAAACTTACCGTCACCAACCAGGTTTCCATATTCCCAGGAACCATTCTGGAAGAATACGGCTTCCTTGTTTAAGAATTCATTTCTGGAATCATCACCGGTCTTTGCTGCAAGATCCTTGCCGCTGCAGGTGCTGTTATTTACATACAGATCCCAGATGTTACGGTATGCATCAAGATAGGTTCCCTTGATAGCCGGAGTAGATCCGATACCGTCTTCCTTATACTCGAAGTAAATCGGAAGGTTTGCAAGATGGGTCTTGAATCTCCAGTCAGAGGATCCGTCCATACCTGCGGAAGTGAATGCTGCAAATCCAAGCTCAGAAGAACGGCTTGTAATATCTTCTGCAACCTTCTTTAAATCAGCAAAGGACTTGATGTCATCGATGCTGTAGCCTGCTTCTGTAAGTAAGGTCTTATTGCAGATCAGTCCGTAAGATTCAATAACATATGCGATACCTGCTACTGCATCTCCATCCTTCAATGCGAAATCTTCGCTTGTCAGTTCGCCATAGATTGCAGATCCGGAAAGGTCATAGCAGTAATCCTTCCAGTTTGCAAGACCAACCGGTCCGTTTACCTGGAACAGGGTAGGAGCTCCGCTCTTTCCCATTTCACTCATCAGAGTGGTTTCATAATTTCCGGAAGCTGCTGTCACAACAGTAACCGGTACGCCGGTCTCTTCGGTATAAGCCTTTGCCAGATCCTGCCACTGCTCATCCTGCTCCGGCTTGAAGTTCAGGTAATATACAGATCCTGCTCCGGTGCTTGTTGCTGCTTCGCCTTCAGAAGCCTCTGTGCTTTCTGCTGCATCTGCAGCCTCTGTTGTTTCTGTTGTTTCTGCTGCTGTGCTTTCGCTGCTGTCACTTGCAGTATCTGTAGAGGTGCTTCCGCAACCTGCCAGAACTCCTGCTGTCATCATAGCTGCCATACCAAGGGCAAGCCATCGTTTTACATTTTTCATAGTATTCCTCCCATTTCTTTTATGATCCGCACCTTCATGGAAGAGTGCGTTTCTTTGTTTTGTTATACTTATCTTATCAGAAATGTAAAAGATCCATTATCAATTATTCTACCTCGAATGCAAAAAAATAAACCTGATATGATTTTTCATACAGGTTTATTTTTTGTTATCTGAATCATTCCTTATCTTCTTACTGCTCAGCTTCAAATTCCAGCACACTTTCCTGCACCATCTGCACAAACTTCTCCGGTGTAATCTTCTGTTCCGCCAGAAGCGGCAGTGTAACTCCCAGTGTCTCTTCCTGTAGGATGGAATTCCATTTCACCTGATAGTTTGGAACAATCTGATCTGCCCTGGAAAACGCTTTCAGATAATCCTTTAATACCTGTGGCTTATCTGTCAGATCCTGGTTAAAAAGAGTTTCTTTTTCATTCTTATTATATTCTGTCCGGAACTTCAAAAATTCCACCGCCGCCGCTTTAACTTCATCCGGGTAGCTGGAAACAACCGCCCAGCCAAAGGTTTCCGGGGATGCCACCAGTGTATGCTCCGGAAAAGAAGAAAACCGTATCTCATCCCCTCTGTTTTCCGGGATCTGGTCAATCAGCCAGTAACCATTCGGAATCATCGCTGCCTTATCTGAAAAGAAATTGGAATACGCCACGTCATAGTCCGCATGGAGAGCATCGTCTGTTGTATAAGAAAACAGCTTCTGCAGCACCTCTCCCAGATACAGACCGCTTTCATTATCATAGCTTTCCGGAAGCATCTGTCTCATAAACTCTGCCCCTTCTTTACTTTCCGCCAGGGCTGCCGTGGCAATCAGCATCGGTGCCCATCCGGTTCCCTCCGTATGCAGGGCCAGCGGCGTGATTCCATGCTCCTTTAAGGTATCGCAGCATTCCCAGAATTCCTCCCAGGTTTCCGGGAAGCGGTCAATACCCGCCTGCGCAAACAAATCTTCATTCCAGAACATTCCGGCGCAGGTAAATGCCGATGTGCTGATCGGTCCTAAATATACCTTTCCATCTGCATAGGTACTTCCCTGCAGCACAAACGGTTCAATATTCGTCTTCCAGGAAAGATCCTCTTCCAGATAAGGACTCAGATCCTCAAGTCTTCCTTCTTCCACCATCATCATATAAAAGGAAGGAATCGTACATACATCGTAAATAACTGCAGGCAGACTGTCCGTTACATTCATTCTTCTGAGATTCTGCCGGTATTCCTCCTCCGTTTCAAGTACCCATTCCACATCCAGGTAATACTTTCCTGCATAGGCTTTATTAAACGCATCGGCAAGCTCCTGATTGTTCTTCTTTCCCGTGGTCGGATCCACCGTAAAAATAATCGGAATGGAAATCACGCTGCTCTCTTCCTTAACCGTATTTTCACTCTCCGTTCCTGCACATCCCGAAACTACCATGCCACACAGCATCATAAGAAGAAAGAACGTCACGCCATTCCTGCATTTTCTATAAATTCTCTTCATGCTGTTCCCCTTCCCCCGGGATTTCGATCGTACAGGTTGTTCCATCCTGCTCTGCCCGGTAAGTAAACAGGACCTCTTCTCCATATTTCAGCCTTAGTCTCGTCAGTACATTGCTCACTCCATAGCCGTTTTTCGCATTCTTGGGAAACAGCTTTCTGGCTTCCGAAAGGGGCCTGCCGTTTAATGCATTGATCTTTTCTGCCATTTCTTCCGCAATAGGTATCCCGCTGTTATAAACGGTAAGAATCAGCCTGCCATCCTGCTTATACACATGAATCCGGATCTGACCGCCCTCATAAATTTCGCAGAAGCCATATTTAATCGAATTTTCCACAAGTGGCTGTAAAATCAGCTTTAACACCCAGGTTTCTTTCGGATCCACTTCACAGTCTACCGTATAGGTAAACAGATTTTCATTACGAATCTGCTGGATCTGCAGATAACTCTTCACATTTTCAAGCTCATCTTCCACCGTAACAATTTCACTTCCCTTACTTAGCGAAAGCCTCAGATATTTAGACAGAGCCTGAATCATATTCATTGTAGTCTCTTCTTTATTAATTCTCGCCAGCATATAAATCGTGTCCAGCGTATTATATAAGAAATGCGGATTAATCTGGCCGATCAGCATATTTAATTCACTGGTGCGCAGCTCCTTCTGCTGTGTCCTGATCTCATCCAGCAGCTCTTTGATATTGGAAAGCATCTCATTATAGGCATTCCCGATCTGGTCAAGCTCTGTTTTCGTATTCAGATGGACCAGCTTACTGAAATCCTCTCCGTTAAATTCTGTCATGGCCCGGTTCAATTCCTTAATGGGCTTCGTAAATTTATTGGAAAAATAAATACTTAATACTATGGCAATCGCAATAACTAACAGGTAGATGACAAGCAGCACCCAGAATACCTTGGTAATTTCCTTACCAAGTACCCTCTCAGGAACAAGTGTAAATACCGAAAATCCACACTCCTCCTGTTTATAAACAGATAATATGCCTCCGCTTATTTTCTCATTTTCCACCAGAGATCCATACCCTTGTGTCTGCGCATAATCAGCCAGAACAGCTTCCTGCTCCGGGGATAACGTAAAACCTTCGGGATACCAGTACGCACAGATTCTTCCCTGTGGATCCATAATTCCGATTGCTGCCTCCTGTGTGAGCGTATCTTCTTCAAGCAGCAGACTCTGCAAAAACTCCGGATTCATCTTAAAAAACAAATATCCAGGCTCATGTGCATAATTCAGGCTGTGTACCTTGCGTCCGACAAACAGTGCTTCTTCACCTGTCCCAAACAGATAGTCCTTCATAACAAACCACCTGGTATCGGCATAGGAACTGCCAAGCTGCTGCACCAGAAGGCTGTCCTCAAAATACTGGTAAGGAATCTTCGAATAGGACCGGGTATAGAGATTTTTCTTATTATCCACATAACAGTATTCTGAAACATGATCTAGGTCAATATAAGCAAAATATTTACTTAAAGAAATCCGGTCTACCTCTTCCATAGGCTTTGCCTTAAGGCTCTGCTGCACCTGATCATTTAAAATGCATTCTTCTGTCACCTTTTCGGTCTTCTGATACAGGTTATCAAGTGAAATCCCGGTCTTTTCCGTCATAAAGGTATATTTATCCGTAACGATTCCCATCATAATATTACGCATATAAAACCAGACTCCCATGCTTGACAAAAACAGCGCAAGCAGAAGAAGTCCGATTGTATATTTCAGATATTTTCTTTGAATTCCGGAGGTTGCTTTTCTGATTTTCATATGATAAATTCTTATATCCCTTCTAAACGGCTACCATTCCTTCTTATATTCGGTGGGAAGCTTCCCGGTATATTCCTTAAACAGATGGGAAAAGTAAGATGGATTGCTGATACCGATCTGTTCACAAATGCTTCCGATACTTTCATTCCCGTTCTGCAAAAGCTTCTTGGCCTTTTCCATCCGGCACTGTAACAGATATTTTTTAAAGGACATCTGCTGGCTTTCTTTAAATACCCTTCCAAAATAAACGGGATTCAGGTACACATGCATGGCGACCGCTACAATTGAAAGATCCTCCTCCTGCAGATGCTCGTCAATATAGGCCAGGGCTTCTGTCATATATTCCCGGTTTCCTCCAACCTCATGACTGGCGGCATAATTCTTTCGTTCTTCAATTGCCCGGCACAGAATCTTATAGCTCACATCCACTTCCTTCGATGCACTTAAGTTCTGCATATTGGAATAATAATTCTGGAACTGCTTTTTTAATTCCTCCGACATTCCATAAGTCTCTTCTAAGAAAACCTCAGCATCAAGCATGACCGTATGAAGTCTCTGGCGCTGTGTCTCCTCCTGTGCTGGAAGCGTGTAAAGGAAGTGTACAAAAGCCTCCTTCAGTGCATTTTCATCATTCCTGCGGAGCGCACTTCCAATCTGCTGCTCTTCCGGTGCCGACGTATCCTTAGCATATTGCGAGGCACTTTCCATATAAACGGTAAATGAACCGGAACCGGCTTCGCTCGCCATAGTAAACAGCTCGCTGGCTTCTTCGTAGCTTTTCCGGATTCCGGGAAGTCCCTTATATGGCTTGGATATGGAAGCAATGATAGGACTCTTCAATTCTTCCTTTGCTTCCTCCAAAAGATGCTTCACTGCAAGTACTGTGGCATTTTCTTTCGTGCGGACCAGAAAGAGCAGCGTCTCTCCCTGTCCCTGCAGGCACAAATAAGCAAACCGCTCCCGCAGCTTTTGTTCCAGAAAGGACTTCAGGGCAAAGCGTGCTGCTTCATATTCCAGGGTATTCGTGATTTTATATGCAAGATCAATATCCGCATTCACCGCAATAAAACGCTCTTCCTTTTGTAATGGCTGATCCACGGTCTCAAAAACCTCGGTCAGCTTATCAAAGGAAATCTGATTAAACAGATACTTCTGCACAATGACCTGCAGGAAGCTTGTCGCATCCTTCATTACCAGCTTCTCCCAGCTTTCCATGCGCTCTTCTTTTTTCTGCTTTTCCATACAGGACCGGTACGCATTCTGCATGGTTTCCTGCAGCTTGTCATCCTCAATCGGCTTTAACAGATAAGCAAACGCACCGAGATCGCATGCTTCCTTTGCATACTCAAAATCCCGATACGCACTTAATACAACAAACAGGCACTCCTGTCCTGTCTGCTGTATCGTATCCATCATCTGTAATCCGGTCATCTGTTTCATCCGGATATCGGTCAGCACCACATCCGGTTTCTTCTCACGGATCACTTCAATTGCCTGCTCTCCGCTTAATGCTGTACCAACCACCTGAAATCCCATCTGATCCCAGTCATAAGTCTTTAACAGACCCTTTAATAAAATCGGTTCATCGTCTACAATTACAAGATCCAATAATTTCATCATTGCTTCCCCATATATAAGTCTGTTCTTTCATACCATTCAGTTTACCTGTCTGATGCAAAAAATCATACCAATTGTCATACACAGGATACAAAAATTCATACTATTTGGTCTGATTTAAGATTTCCATGAACTCTTCGCCTGTAATCGTTTCCTTTTCATACAGATATTTAGCAAGCTCATGAAGCTTATCCTGATGGGCGCTTAGAAGCTCCATGGCTGTGCCGTAGCCCTGCCTTACAAGAGAAATCACCATATCATCAATCTCTGCTGCCTTCTGCGGCGAACAGCTTAAGGTAGCATCTTCGTTAAGATATGCGTTATTCCTGGTTTCAAAGGCAACCATTCCGAATTTCTCACTCATTCCATACCGGGTAATCATTGCCCTGGCAAGCTTCGTTGCCTGCTCAATATCATTGGAGGCTCCTGTGGTAACGGAATGGAAAATCAGCTCTTCGGCACATCTGCCGCCTGTAAGGGTTGCAATCTTATTGGTAAGCTCTTCCTTCGTCATCAGGTTACGCTCCTCGGAATCTACCTGCATGGTATAACCGAGTGCTCCTGAGGTACGGGGAATAATCGTAATCTTGGTAACAGGTGCGGATTGTGTCTGCAATGCGGCCACAAGCGCATGTCCGATCTCATGATAGGATACAATGAGACGTTCCTTCGTGGACAAAACCTTATTTTTCTTCTGATAACCGGCAATGACCGTTTCAATACTCTCTTCAAGATCTGCCTGGGTAACGAACTTACGGTTCTCACGGACTGCACGGAGTGCAGCTTCATTGACCATATTGGCAAGCTCTGCTCCCGATGCTCCGGAAGCAGCTCTTGCAATGGCATTAAAATCTACCTGATCCGAAAGCTTAACCTTGCGGGCATGTACCTTCAGAATTTCTTCCCTGCCTTTTAAGTCCGGAAGCTCCACAGGGATTCTGCGGTCAAAACGTCCGGGGCGGAGCAACGCCGGATCCAGACTGTCCGGCCGGTTCGTCGCAGCCAGAATCACAACACCCTTTGAAGCATCAAAACCATCCATTTCCGTTAATAGCTGGTTCAGGGTCTGCTCACGTTCATCGTTACCTCCATAGCCGCCGCTGTCACGCTTTTTACCAATGGTATCAATTTCATCAATAAACACAATACATGGTGCCTTTTCATTCGCCTGCCGGAACAGGTCACGTACCTTGGATGCACCCATACCGACAAACATCTCCACAAATTCCGAACCGGAAATCGAGAAGAAAGGTACACTGGCTTCTCCTGCAACGGCCTTTGCCAGTAAGGTTTTACCGGTTCCGGGAGGTCCTACAAGAAGTGCACCCTTTGGACATACCGCACCAATTTCCTGATACTTTGCCGGATTGTGCAGGAAATCTACAATTTCGGTTAAGAGCTCCTTGGCTTCGTCTTCACCCGCCACATCATTGAAGGTAATTCCGGTTGTAGATTCCACATAGACCTTGGCATTGCTTTTCCCGAAGGACATAAATGGATTTCCTTCTCCGCCGCCCCCCATCTTTTTCATCATATAATTGCTAAGCAGCTGTCCAAGTCCCCAGAAAATCAGGATCGGAACAATCCATACCAACAGGAAATTCAGGATCGGATTCATTTCCTTTTCCGCAACACGTCCAAATTCACAGCCTGCATCCTCCAGACGGTTTACAAGCTCCGGATCATCAAACGTTGTGGTTGCGTAGTACTTCGGCTCTTCCTTATCAGTATCCACAAAATAAATGGAATCACCGTTTAACTCTACCCTGGACACTTCCTTACTTTCTACCATGTTAAGGAACGTTCCGTAGTCCACTTCCGTAATCTGGTTTTTCCTGATCAGCAGTGGAAACAGGAAGGTATTGAGCAGAATCAGCACCACCATCGTAACAAAGTAATAAAACAATAACGGCTTCTTTGGTTTTTCAACTTTTTTCATACACTATCCTCGCTTTTGCTTTTTATATTGTCTGGGCGTACACCCTGTAATAACTTTAAATTTCCTGTTAAAATTTGATAAATTTTTAAATCCGCACTGGTAGGCGGCATCCGCAACTGCTGCACCCCCAAGAATCTTCTCACAGGCCTTCTGGATCCTCAGTCGGTTCAGATACTCAATCGCTCCCATTCCTGAGATCTCCCGGAACCTCTGCATGAAATAGCTTTCACTCAAATGAACCTGTCTGGCCAGCAGCTCTATCGTAATGACATCCTCATAATGCTCTGACATATAGTCAAGCACGGTCCGGATCTCTTCCCAGGAATCTGTTTCCTGCCGGTAAATTACCGCCCCGGACTGTTCCGTATACCATAATAGCTTTAACAGCTCTCCCTTCATCAGAAGGTCAGTCTGTGCCCGGTTCTCCTTCGCGCAGAAAATAATATGCTCTGCACATTCCTTTAACTGCAGGTAACAGGGATTGTCTGTATGAACGGGAAGCAGCCTTGCTGTTCCCCTGCAGAGAGGAAAAATCATCTCGGTATAACACCGATCCTCACTGCTTCCAAGCATTTCGGTACTGAATACCACCGTATCATAACAAAGGCGTCCGTCCGCCTCAATGGCATGAAGTACCTCCGGCTGGATCAGCAGAATATCCCCCGGATGAACCTCTACTTCCCGGTCGCCGATTCTCATAATTCCTTCTCCGTCCGTCACATAATTCAGCTCCCACTCCCTATGCCAGTGAAGCGGCACGAACGGAAAGTAATCCGGGATCCGGCTTTCATAATAGCTGTATGGCACAAGATAAGAGCTGTGCCTGCGCTTTTCGTGTGCATTTGCCTCAAACAGATCCTGATTTTCTGCCACTTTTCCTGCCCCTTCCCGAAAAACATAGAATTGTACTATTTTTTCATAGAATTATAGTAGAATAATCCTATTTAAGATAGTATTGTATCGTTATAGACAGGGAAAATCAATTCCCTACCGCAGATTTAATAAAAATTTTAGATCCTGAACAATGGAGGTTATCTATGAGCACAGAAAGAAAACAACCGGAATGGCTTGACAATGCCGTATTCTATGAAATTTATCCCCAGTCCTTCCGTGATACCAATGCTGACGGTATCGGTGATTTTAATGGAATTATCGAAAAGCTGGACTATATTAAGGAGCTTGGGTGTACCGCTCTCTGGCTGAATCCCTGCTTTCTCTCCCCCTTCGGTGATGCCGGATATGACGTGGAGGATTATTACACCGTAGCTCCCCGTTACGGAACCAATGAGGATCTCGTTCATTTGTTGGAAGAAGCACACAAAAGACAGATGCATGTCCTTCTCGACCTCGTTCCTGGGCACACGGCGGTTACCTGCAAATGGTTTAAGGAATCCATGAAGGCCGAAAAGAATCAATACACCGATCGCTATGTCTGGACAGACAGTGCCTGGGAATCCCCGGAAAATATGGCAACCATCCGCGGCATCTCCGATCGTGACGGTTCCTGTGTGGTAAACTTCTTCTCCCATCAGCCTGCTTTAAACTACGGCTTCTACCAGCCGGATCCTTCGAAAAAGTGGCAGCAGCCCATGGATGCGGAAGGTCCCATGGCTACCCGCGAGGAATTAAAGAATATCATGCGCTTCTGGCTTTCCTTAGGCTGCGATGGGTTCCGTGTCGATATGGCAGGCTCCCTTGTAAAAAATGATGAGGATGGAAAAGGAACCATTGCGCTCTGGCAGGACATCCGTGAATTTTTAGATGAAGAATTCCCGGCCGCAGCCATGGTCAGTGAATGGGGGGAACCGGATAAGAGCCTCATCGGTGGCTTTCATATGGACTTCCTGCTTCACTTCGGACCCTCTCATTACAATGATCTGTTCCGCTGCGAAGAGCCCTATTTTTCCCGCCGAGGAAAAGGAAGTGCGAAGGAATTTGTTGCAAAGTACTGTGAAAACTATACAAAGACAAATGGCCGGGGACTGATCTGTATTCCGTCCGGCAATCACGACATGGATCGTCTGGCCCGTACCCTTGATCCCGAAGAAATGAAAATTGCCTTTGCATTCCTTCTTTCCATGCCCGGTGCTCCGTTCATCTATTACGGAGATGAAATCGGTATGCGGTATGTAGAAAATCTGACCTCTGTAGAAGGCGGCTATAACCGTACCGGTTCCCGTTCCCCGATGCAGTGGAACACTTCCGCAAATGCAGGCTTTTCTTCCGCTCCCTCCGAAAATCTGTATGTTCCTGTGGATCCTGACCGGAACCGCCCGAATGCAGAAAACGAAATGGCTGATGACACCTCCCTTTACAGTGAGGTAAAGCGTCTCATTGCCTTCCGTATGGCTCACCCTGCCCTGCAGAGTATGGCAGCAATCCGCTTCCTCTCCGACGGTGATCCGCTCATTTACGAGCGTACCTGTGACAAAGAAAGGATTCTGGTGATCATTCATCCTGCAGACCGTAACGTGGTTGTTCCGGATGTAAAGGGAGAGATCCTTTATACGGTTGGTGGAAATGCTTCTGTAACAGGAGACAACCTTGCAATCGATGGTGGAACTGCCGTGTTCCTTGCTTTATAAATATCTGTCCATCCACATGGAAATCCCCTGTCAGATCAACTTCTAACAGGGGATTTTCAATTAAATTCTTAATTTCAAATATTCCTAATCCACCTTAAGAATCGTCTTAAGAATTCGTCCTACACTTGTTTCCATTTCTTCACGTGTAAGGCATCCCTGTCGGACAGCCTCCATAAGACGGTCTGCAAATCCACGTGGCATTTTCAGATCGTTTCCGGCATGTGTTTCCTTGTAATGCTCTCCACAGGTCCACCAATCGGTTGTTACCATACCACCAAATCCCCATTCCTCGCGGAGAACTCCGGTTAACAGTTCCTTATATTCCGATGTCCGGTGTCCGTTCATGATATTATAAGAAGACATGACTGCCCACGGCTTCTGTTCCTTCACAATCCTTTCAAAAGCCTTCAGATAGATTTCCCGTGCTGCACGCTCCGATACCCGTGAATCACAGTTCTTACGATTTGTCTCTTTATTATTACATGCAAAATGTTTTAAGGCCGCACCTATGTGATTCGACTGGATTCCTTTCACCATGGCTCCTGCAAGCTCTGCTGTCAGAAGCGGATCCTCAGAATAATATTCAAAATTACGTCCACATGGCGGAGATGATGCGGTCTATCTCTTCCACTGTCAGTACTTCTGGAAGCTTGA
>OHBJ01000025.1_pt1 | contig 52775 bp, 59 predicted proteins | sample 1577241 | NCBI WGS metagenome assembly OHBJ01 (sample SAMEA3541594, study PRJEB24748) | human gut metagenome | biome: human gut; feature: human-associated habitat; material: faeces | place: China | collected 2012 | reverse complement strand
CAGTGCATCCGTGTACCGGTTACAGACGGTCATCTTGCTGCCGTATTTGTATCCTTTGAGAAAAAACCAACCATTGAGGAAATCAAGAATGCCTGGAAAAACTTTGCAGGTTACCCACAGCAGCACAATCTGCCTTCCGCTCCAAAGCAGTTCTTAACTTACTTTGAGGAAGACAACCGCCCACAGACCAAACTGGACCGCAATCTGGAAAACGGTATGGGCGTTTCGGTCGGTCGTCTGCGCGAAGACAGCCAGTATGACTATAAGTTTGTCTGCCTTTCCCACAACACCATCCGCGGCGCAGCAGGCGGTGCTGTTCTGATGGCAGAAACCTTGGCAAGCAAAGGCTATCTTGACTAAAAAGGGGCTAATTTATGAAAAAGACCATCTTTACCGGCGCGGGCGTTGCCATCGTGACCCCGATGAATCCGGATGAATCCATCAATTTTGACCGACTGGGTCAGATCATCGACAGCCAGATCGAAAATGGCACCGATGCTATCGTTATCTGCGGCACAACCGGTGAATCCGCTACCATGACCGATCAGGAACATGTGGACTGCATCGAATATGCTGTAAAACGTGTAAACGGCCGCGTTCCGGTCGTTGCAGGCGCTGGCAGCAACCACACCTCCTATGCTGTATGGATGTCCAAAGAAGCAAAACGGGTTGGCGCAGATGCTCTTCTCCACGTTACTCCATATTACAACAAAACTTCTCAGACAGGTCTCATCCGTCACTTTAACGCAGTTGCGGACGCGACCGACCTGCCGATCATCCTGTACAATGTTCCATCCCGTACCGGCGTCTTGACGACATGCGGGTTCAAGGTGTCCAGAGCCGTATTGAGGAAGCGGAACCATTTGCCCCCTTCATCGATGAGTCTGCGTGCATCGTCAAAGGATTCCTTTTCAAAGAGGTCGCCAAACAGATGCTGCATGACATAAGATAAGCGTTTCAATTTTTTTTGACGGTCTGCCGGATTCCGTTCGGCCATGATGCGGTCGACCAGGATTTCGACAGCCTTCTTTTCGATACGATGGGTTAACTTGCTCATACCAATCATCTCCTACAAAATTAAACAATTGAAACGGCGCTGTTTCTATTTCTTTGTATAGTTCTATTATACGCTTATTTTAGCAAAAGTCAAAAAGTCAATATGAATTGGAAAACAAAAGGCTTTTACTTTTTTGATGATATACTTTATAATATACTTGTATAATATTTATTTACACCATAAAAGGGAATTTTTTATAGCTAAGAAAGAAAATAAGTTCAAGGGGTATGACATTTCGACACAGGCTGTACACACTGGTGCCGGCTATGACGCAGAAACGGGCGCTGTCCGCCGGCCATTGCACATGGCCAACAGCTACAAGCTGCCCGATGATCTGTCGAAGGTCAACTATTCATCGACGGATTTGCTGATGTATGCCCGTAACGGCAACCCGAATCAACATTGGCTGGAAGAAAAAGTAGCGGCCCTTCATGGTGCCGATGACGCCATCGTCCTGGGAAGCGGCGTCGCCGCCCTTCACGCCCTGTTCTGGACCCTGCTCAAGACGGGCGACCGCGTCGTCTATCCGAAAGTCAGTTATATGGCAGTCTATCGCCTGTTCCACGAATTATTCAACCAGAAATTCGGCGTCGAAACGGTCATGGTCGATATGACTGACCTGGAAGCCGTCAAGAAAGCGATTACGCCGGGGACGCGCCTAGTCCATATTGAGACGCCGGACAACCCGACTGATGGCATTTCAGATATCGAAGCCATCGCTAAAATCGCTCATGAAAACGAGGCTGTCTTGTCCGTCGACAATACCTTTGCGTCGCCTCTCAACCAGCGACCACTGGACCTGGGAGCCGATTTCGTCGTCGAATCGCTGACGAAATATATCAACGGCCATGGCGATGCCCAGGGCGGGGCCATCATTTCCAATGATTTGGCAGCGATGGACCGGATCCGCTATGAAGCCCAGGTCAACGTCGGCTCTGTCATCAGCCCCTTCAATGCCTGGCAGATTTTCCGCGGTGCCGTGACCTTCCCCTTGCGGATGGAACGCATCAACGCATCGACGCAGAAAATCGCCGAATGGCTGGAACAGCGGCAAAACGTCACCTTCGTTTCCTATCCCGGCCTGGCCAGCCATCCCGGTCATGAATTGGCCAAGAAACAGATGAAGCACGGCTTTGGCGGCGTCATTTCCTTTGGCATCGCAGCCGACGACAAGGCCGTCGAACGCTTCTGCGCAGCTTTGAAAGTCGTCACCTTCGCCGTATCCCTCGGCCATGACGAAAGCCTGATTTTCCCGCAGCCCAGCTACGATGAACGCATCAATCTCTACCCGGAAAAATTCCGCAAGGGCTTCATCCGTTTCAGCATCGGCCTGGAAGACCCGGACGACATCATCGGTGACCTGGACCAGGCACTGAAAGCCATCGGCTTATAAAGTCAGCGGAACCAGCGGCTGCCGTACAAGAGAATCGATTGGGGAATCCACCCCGACAGAAAACGGAGCAAGGTCGAGACGACATCCGGCGTGATGACGACTCGGCCTTTTTTCACGGCCTGGAAGGAGCGGCGGGCAATGGCTTCCTTCGTCCCGGCCAGGGGAAAATGGCGGAACAGCCGGCCTTCATCGGTCTGGCGGGCCGTCGCGATGAATCCTGTATCTTTCACCCAATACGGACAAACGGCAGATACGAGGATACCCTGCGGTGCCAGTTCCACGGCCAGTGCCCGGCTGTAGCGTAGGAGAAAGGCTTTCGTCGCCGCGTAGACAGCCAGTTCCGGAATGGGCAGGAAGGCTGCGCAGGAACAAATCTGGACCAGATGACTGCCGGCATGACAATAAGGCAGTACAGCCTGGACCAGGCTGACAGCGGCCCGGTCGTTGAGGTCGATCATGTTTTCCAGGACGCCTGCCGGAACGGCCGCCACAGGCCCCATCTTGCCAAAGCCGGCGGCGTGGATCAAATAACGGACCGTGACCTGGCAGGCCGCTAAGGCTTGCTGCAGCGTCAGCAAAGAAGCCCTGTCCGTCAGGTCCAGGGCGTAGATACGGCTTTTCGTCGTCAGTTCTCCAGCCAGGGTTTCCAACTGGGGCCGGCGCCGGGCGACGAGCCAGATTTCATCCAATCCTTCTTGGTCCAGCAATTTCGCATATTCCCGGCCCAGCCCGGACGAAGCGCCGGTGACGATGGCTATTTCCATAAGACTCCCTCCTGACAAGAACGATAGCACTGCAAGTATTCGGCTTCGACGTCGGCAAAGGGACGCGGCCGGTAATCGGGGATACAATGGACCTGTGGCGGCTCGCCCTGAGGCTGGTCGTGCAAGAGACAGGTCAGGTCATACCAGAGGAAATCATCGTCAATCCCTTTGAGGAGGCGTGTTTCCCCTTCCGTCAAGGGCTGGCCTAAGAATTTCTCATAAATGATAGCCAGCAATTTGGCTTCCGTCTGCCGGTATATCGGCATGAGCTGCTTCATCGGCCGGGGCACGTCGGACATATAACACTCCGTCGCATCGTGCAGTAAGGCGGCCAGGACCAGCCGGGACGGCAGCTGGCGGGCCATCACTTCGTTGGCGCATTGCAGACAATGCTGGCCGACGGAATAAAAAGTCATCACATGGCCGTTGCCCCGACAGATGAGGGACAAGGCGTGGGCAATATCTTCGATGCAGATGCTTGCCGGGTCGGGATGGGTGATATCGAAAAACTTTCCGCTATAGGTAGTGATTTGAGGAGACATGATATAAGGGGTTCTTCCTTCTCTATATTTTTGATTTTTGTTATATTATTCCGATAAGTGTTACTTATCGGAAAGTTAAGGTTTTATGCTATATTTACGGCATCTTGCCGCCGCGTTTGCCGCCATGATTTCACAAAATCGAATCGAGCTTCTTCATGGCTTCCCGATTGCGTTTATCCGTAATCGTATCGTAAATGTTCGCCGTCGTGGCAATGGTAGAATGGCCCAGCCGCTTGGAAACGTAGTCGAGCTCGATATTGTTTTCCAGCATCATCGTCGCATGGGTGTGGCGGAAGGAATGGAAACTGCCGCCGCCGAATTCCTTTTTGCACCACATATTGAAGTACCGCATGTCATTGCTGTTCATGGGACGGCCGTCTTCACGGGTACAGACGAAATCGCTTTCGACGTAGTCGTCGCCGTAAAGACGATGGTTCTTGGCCTGCTGGGCCTTATGGCGGAGCAGGGCCTTGTATAAGGTTTCATTAAAAGGAATGGTCCGGACCGACGACTTCGTCTTCGGCGTGGCCTTGCAGACGGGCACACCCTTTTTGTCATACAAGGTACTGACCACGGAAAGCGTGCAGTTTTCCATGTCGATATGGGACCATTGCAGGGCCAGGCATTCGCCGACACGCAGGCCAGTACAATAGGCAATCATGCACGGCGCATAATATTTATGCCCTACCGGGAAGGCATGGAAAATAATCTGTATCTGCTGATGTGAAAAGATGACCGGCTTTTTCCGGGGAATATCGAATTTCGGCATCTTGACGTTGGCCATGGGATTGATTTCGATATACTGGCGGTTGGAGACGGCCCAGCGCATGGCGTCGTTGAAGACCGTGAAAATAGATTTAACCGTTGACCGGGAATAACCATCCTCTTTCAGGCTGTTGATCCAGTCCTGGATTTCTGCCGTCGTCAGCGCTTCCAGGGCATAATTGCCAAAACGGGCACCAATATGCCATTTAATGATGCCGGAATAAGAATCATACGTATTAGGGCCTAAATTGATGCGCACATCCTTTTCCAGCCAGTCCCGCAAAAAAGCCATGACCTTGACTTCCGGCTTTTCCGGCAGCTCCCCGTCTTCATCCAGGGCTTTCATGGCCTGGCGATAGGCTTTCGCCGCCTGGGCATACGAAGTACCGCCGACGCGTTCCACACGCTGCCTTCCCTGACCATCTTCCGTCGGGACTTCAATCGTATAATACCATTTCTTGCCTCGTTTTCGTAAATACATATGCGGCACCTCCTTTGTTTACTATTGTACTATGAGAAAAGACAAGATGCAACAAACGTTCCTGTTGAATTTGCCGATTTAAGGAAAATAAAACAAGTTTCCCATGTGATTACTCACAAGATGATAAAAAACGTCTCATAAGGCCATTTATGAAAATTAGGCGGATTTTTTTGCAAATAAAGAAACTATGTTCGACGAAACGATTATCCCTTTAGCGAACATAGTTTCTATTTGCTTTATTGGGCCGATATGGTACAATAAAAATAGAGAATTAGCAAATTGTTGGATTCGGTAGAAGCAAAGCACAATTTTTATGGAATATTTACGCTGTTTATACATTCCTTTGTTATACTGAAAAGACTAGCACAGAAAAGGAATGATATCATGAAGAAACTGACTTATGAAAATATTGCCCATGCCAAAGAGCTGAATGTTTATTTAGAACAAGGAAACCGGGTCCTCGATGCTCTGGGGTATACGGACCATTCGCAAAAGCATACGGCTAAAGTGGCCGTCACGGCCGGCAAAATCCTGAAGAAGCTCGGCTATGACGCCCACATGGTGGAACTTGTGCGCATTGCCGGTTATATGCACGATTTGGGGAACAGCATCAACCGCGTAGACCATGCCCATACGGGGGCCCTCATGGCGTTCCATTTCCTGCGCGACTGGGGCGCACCACCAGAAGATATTGCTGCCATCATCTCGGCCATTGGCCAGCACGATGAACGGAGCGGCATCGCCTTTGACCCCCTGTCTGCCGCCCTTATCCTGGCCGACAAGAGCGATGTCCGCCGGGACCGCGTCCGCAACACCGTACCGGAAACCTTCGACAAACACGACCGCGTCAATTATGCTGCCCTGTCGTCGAAGCTCCACGTCGACACGCACAAGAAAGTCATTACCTTGAACATCGAGCTCGATGAATCGATTTGCTCCATGATTGATTATTTTGAAATCTTTTCCCAGCGTATGCTCATGTGCAAGCGGGCAGCCGAAGTTCTGGGCCTGCGCTTCAAACTTGTAGCCAATGGCAATAAAATTGCATGACAGCTTCTAACTACATATAATTACCATAAAAAGTACATATTTCGCAGCTTATCGAAAAGAAGGCGACACCTAATTTTTAACATTTAGGCATGTTGCCTTTTTTTTCCATGATACACTTATAATATAGTTTAAAACATGTTGTAGAGAAAGGAATCATGCATATGCTACGTTATGGAAAAGGAACACTTCTCACTACGGTGATGGCCGGACTGCTGGCCCTGTCCCTGCTGACGGCAGGCTGCGGCAGCACGACACCGACTAAGAGTGCCGCTGTGTCGGTCAAGGCCATGAAAGTCCTCCAGCAGGATACGGCTGTGAGCCACGACTATTCGGGTCAGATCAAATCGACCAACGCCGTCACCATCAAGCCCCGCGTTTCCGGAGAAATCGTAGAGAAATACTTCACGGCTGGCGATCCTGTTGAAAAGGGCCAGCCCTTGTATAAAATCGATGACCGCCAATATGAATCGGAAGTCCTCTCAGCCAAATCGAATGTCGACAAGGCCCGGACGACGCCAACAACTCCCTCGTCGACTTGAACCGTTATCAGCAGCTGGCAGCTTCCGGCGCCGTAGCCGAACAGACCCTGACCAACCAGCAGGCCATGGTGGACAGCAATCAGTCGAGTTACGACGATGCCAATACCCTCTTGCAGAAGGCCCAGGAAAACTTAGACGACACCATCATCAGGGCGCCTATTTCCGGCAAGCTCTCTGTGGACGACGTCCCCAGCGGGACTTATGTCACGTCAGGCAACACGGCCCTGGTATCGGTAGGTTCGATCAATCCTATTTACGTCTAGTTCTCGATCAGTGACAGTGAAAATGAATTCTTGAACTTCCGCATGGCCAATGACAATGAGCCGGAAGACCCTACGCCGCCGACGGCATCCCTGACTTTGAGCAACGGTAAGAAATACGATGAAACGTCGACATCGTACCAGTTCGACCGGGAAGTGTCGGACAATACCGGTACGATTACGGTCAAGGCTCTCTTCAATAATGCCGATGGCGTCCTCCTGCCGGGGATGTTCGCCCGTGTTACCATGGAAGGCCCCCCCCTTGAAGGATGCCATCCTCGTGCCTCAGCGTGCGGTCCAGCAGGTCCTGGACCAGTCCTTCGTCATCGTCGTCGGGAGCGATAATAAGTCCGTCGCCCGCGTCGTCACCTTAGGCGACCAGGTCGGCAGCTACTATATCGTCAAGAGCGGCCTCGATAAGGACGATATCGTCGTCGAAGGCCTGAGTAATCTGAAGGAAGGTCAGGACCTGGACGTCACCATGACCACGGCTGATGAATTGGGCCTGTCCCTGACGGCATCCGATTCGTCGGCTTCGACTTCTTCCGTATCGCTTACGGCTAAATAAGGAGGCGCGTCATGTCTAGTTTCTTCATCCGATGGCCTATTTTCGCCATCGTCATTTCCATCATCATCGTCATCCTGGGGGGCCTGTCCCTCCTGTCCCTGCCTATTGCCCAGTATCCGCAGATTTCGCCGCCGACGGTCAATCTGAGTACGACCTACACCGGTGCCAATGCGACCATCGTCAATCAGACCGTCGCCCAGGTCATCGAAGACCAGCTCAAAGGCGTCGATGATATGTCCTATATGTCCTCGACGTCGAGCAACGACGGTTCGTACAGCCTGTCCGTCGTCTTCAGCCTGGACAGTGACGGCAATACAGATGCCATCAACGTCCAGAACGACGCCAATCTGGCCAAGAACAGCCTGCCCAGCGACGTACAGACCCAGGGCCTGACCGTCCGCAGAGCCTCTGGCGACATGGTCCTCATGGCTAACATCTATTCGCCGAACGGGACGTATAACCAGGCGTTCCTCAAGAATTATGCCGATATTTACCTGCTTGACAAAATCCAGCGCATCGACGGCGTCGGCAGTGTCAATACCTTCGGTTCCAGCTATGCCATGCGCGTCTGGCTCAATCCGGAAAAACTGGCCGAACGCGGCCTGACCGTATCGGACGTCATTGCGGCCATCAAGGAACAGAATATGTCGGCTCCGGCCGGGACCATTGGCAGCCTGCCGGCACCGGCGACACAGGAAAAACAGTACAGCGCCAAAGTCGAAGGCCAGCTGTCGACGCCGGAACAATTCGGCAATATCATCTTGAAGTCTACCTCGAATGGCCAGTTCGTCTACCTCAAAGATGTGGCCAATATCCAGACGGGGACGCAGAACGAAAGCAGCAACTCCAAAATCAACGGCAAGACAGGGATTGGCTTCGGCATCCAGCTTTCCAGCGACGCCAACGCCCTGGACACGATTACGGAAGTCAAGAAGGTCCTGGAACAGGCCAAGGAAACCTTCCCGCCGGACCTGGATTATACCATTGTCATGGATAACACGAATTTCATCAACGCATCCATCAACGAAGTCAAAGATACCTTTGTCGAATCGCTGCTCCTGGTCATCCTCGTCGTCTTCGTCTTCCTGCAGAAATGGCGGACGACGCTCATCCCGGTCCTGGCCGTGCCGGTTTCTATCGTCGGGACCTTTGCGTCCTTTAAGGTCCTCGATTTCACCATCAACACCCTGACCCTTTTCGCCATGGTCCTGGCCATCGGCCTGGTCGTCGACGACGCCATCGTCGTCATCGAAAACGTCGAAGAGCATATGTCCAAGGATAAACTGTCGGCCAAGGACGCGACGGAAGCGGCCATGAAAGAAGTCCAAGGGCCGATTATCGCCACGACTGCTGTCTTGGCCTCGATTTTCATCCCTGTCGCCTTCATCGGCGGCGTCACGGGCGTCCTCTACAAGCAGTTCGCTGTGACCATCACCATTTCCGTCGTCATCTCGGCTTTCGTCGCCCTGACCTTGACGCCGGCCTTATGCGGTGTTCTCCTGAAGCCCGATGATAAGGCCATCCAGGCCGGGCCGCTGGGTGCCTTCTTCCGCGGGTTCAACCGGGTTTTCGATCATTTCAAGGACCGCTACACGGGGAAAGTCGGCTGGATGATCCGTCATCTGAAATATGCCGCTGTCTTCCTCATCCTGGTCACGGGCCTTATGGGCATCTGCTACAAAGTTCTGCCGTCGACGTTCGTCCCCGACGAAGACCAGGGCGTGTTTATGGCCAGTATCACCATGCCCGAAGGGAGAATCGATTATCGCCAAGTTCAATAAGACTGTCGTCCCCAACCATCCCGAAGCCCGCGTAGCGGCTTTCAATCTGGCATCCCTCCCCGGCATGGGCCAGGAAGGCGGCTGGACCATGCAGCTCATGGATAATACGGGCCTGTTGTCCGATACGGAACTGGGCAATGCGGCCAACCAGGTCGTCGCCGCCTGCTCGCAGCGGCCGGAATTATCCGGTGTCCGCACGAGCTATGCCACCAATACACCGAGCGTGGCCTATACGGTAGACCGTGAAAAAATCAAGAATCTGGGCATCGAATTGTCCGACGTCTTCACGGCGCTCCAGACCAATTTCGGCGGTTCGTCGGTCAATGACTTCACCCAGTTCGGCCGGTCGTACAAGGTCATCGTCCAGGCCGACACGTCGTATCGCTCTCAGGCAGACAGTCTGAAATTCATTTCCGTCAAGTCGTCGTCTGGGAAAATGGTTCCCCTCGATACGCTGCTGACCAGCTCCATGACCACCGGCCCGTCGTCAATCACCCGTTTCAACGGCGTCCGCAGCGTCACCATCCAGGGCAGCGCCGCCAGCGGCTACAGTTCCGGTGAAGCCATGGCAGCGGCCGAAGAAGCGGCCAAGAGCGTCATGCCGACGGGGATGACCATCGAATGGTCCGGCCAGAGCCGCGAAGAAAGCACGTCGTCCAGTTCGACGACGAAAATCCTGCTCATGGCCCTGGTCTTCGCCTTCCTCTGCCTGGCTGCCCTCTATGAAAGCTGGTCCATGCCGTTCGCCGTCCTGTTCACCGTACCGACGGGGATTTTCGGGGCTGTCGGCTCGGAATACATCATCCGCCAGCTGGCGACCTTGTTCAACGCCAATGCCAGCGGCTTCTTGAACAGCGTCTACATGCAGATTGGCGTCATCATGATCATCGGCCTGGCGGCCAAGAACGCCATCCTCATCGTCGAATTCGCCAAAGAGCGTGTCGACAAGGGTATCGACCCGATGGAAGCTGTCGTCATCGCCTCCAAGCTTCGCCTGCGGCCAATCCTCATGACGGCCTTTACGGCCATCATCGGCTGCCTGCCTCTGGCCTTTGCCAGCGGTGCCGGCGCCGGAGCCCGCTGCGGCATGGGCGTCGCCGTCGTCGGCGGCATGACCTTTGCCACCCTCTGCGGCCTGCTCCTCATCCTGGCGTTCTACATCATTTTCGAAAAAATGGCCCGCAGCTTCTGGAAAGCCACAGGCCTGAAACGAATCAAATTCAAACACCGCATGTTGAGGCGGTGAAAAAAAAGCTTGTCGCATGTGCGGCAAGCTTTTTTAAGTGGTTAGTAGCTAGTGGTTAGCGGATGGCAGAAACCTTCACGCGACGCCATCCCTACTCATGTACGATGAGTTCCAGGATGTCTGGGCGGGTGTAGTGGCCGGCGGCGTCGAATTCCATGTGGCGCAGGACGACTTGGTCCATGTCCAGGTCGGCGTAGATGATGGCTTCCCGGTCCCAGACGGGCTCGGTGACGTAGTGACCGCACGGATCGATGATGCAGCTGCCGCCGCGGCAGGCCGTGTCGTTCAGTTTGGCGACGGCCCCGCTTTCGACCAGGTCGGCCGGGTACATGTCCTTAGTGAAATACTGGTCGACGTTGAAGACGTAGCAGCGCCCTTCGATGGCGATGTGCTTGACCGTATCCTGCCATTCCGGGTTGTCATTGGTATTCGGTGCCAAATAGAGGCTGACGCCTTTCTGGTAGAGCGCCGTCCGGGCCAGGGGCATATAATTTTCCCAGCAGATGAGCGAGCCCATGGGCCCCCACGACGTCTGGACCATGGGGAAATACGTCGACGGGTCATGAGAATCAGCCCAGATATAGCGTTCTGCCCCAGTCGGTTTGATTTTCCGATGATGAGCCGCCAGCGTGCCGTCCGGTGCCAAGATGACATTGCTGCAATACAGGGAATACGTCGTTTCATCCCGTTCGGTAATACCCAGGCTGACATAAGCCCCGGCGGCTTTGGCCGCAGCGGCTACGTCCTGCAAATCCTGACGGACGACGACGGCCTGGTCATAATAGCGCTTCAGTCGGCCCGTTCGGCTTCGGAACGGCTGCCGACGGTAAAGCCGAAGGTCAGGCCATAGGGATAGCATGGGACCAGCGATTCGGGAAAGACGATGAGCTGTGCCCCATTCCGGCCGGCCTCCTCGATTTGATGGACGACTTTCTGCAGCGTCGCCTGTTTATCGAAGAATACAGGCGCAACCTGCACGATAGCGGCGCGTAGTTTCTTTTTTAAAAAAATGTGCTATACTGATTCAGTCCACAGTTTACGGACCGATAAGGATAACGACTGTGCAGTTTTCGGGCTGCCGTCGTTATCCTTTTTTGTATGATAAAGGAGGGCTTATGTATTTGCTTATCGATAATTACGATTCTTTTACGTATAATTTGGCCGATTTAGTGGCGGAAACGGGATGCGACGTACAGGTCTGCCGCTGCGACCAGATTGGGCGGAATGAGATTGCCGCTTTGAACCCGCAGGGACTGATTATTTCGCCTGGGCTGAAACGTATCTCAAAGCCTATTTGAAAAAGCATTACCAGGCCAATCAGACCGCCCTGCCCTTGACAGCTGGGGCCATCGGCTATGTCAGCTATGACTACGGCCTGGCACTCCATGGGATGAAATCCCGCCACGCCCCTGCCTTTCCCCTGCCTGATATGAAGTGGGTCTTTTACGATTTCTTCATCATCGAACACCGGCAAAGCCACGCCGTATGGTTTGCTGCCAATGGCCAGACGATGCCGGCCGAAGCCCTGCTAGCACAGATGGAAGAGAAAATCCGGACTCGCCTTCAGGAAAAAACGCTCCCGCATACTGACGAAAATAGCCAATATGCCTTAACCGTCCAAGCCGACAGCACGACGGAAACCTATGGAAAGGCTTTACAAAAACTCCGGGACTACCTCTTCGCCGGCGATGTCTATGTGACGAATTTCACCAGCACCTTAACCGTCCAGAGCCACTGCCCGCCGTACACCTTCTTTTCCCGTCTGCACCGGGACAATCCGTCCCCTTTCGGGGCTTATTTACAATATGGCTCTTATCAAATCATCAGTGCTTCCATGGAACGGCTGCTGTGCCTGCGCCATGACCAGATTGAAACGCGTCCCATCAAGGGCACACGACGCCGCGGCAAGACGCCTGCTGAAGATGAAAAGCTGCGGCAGGAACTGGCTCAATCGCAAAAAGACCAGAGTGAATTACTGATGATCGTCGATTTGGAGCGCAATGACCTGCACAAAATCTGCCAGCCTGGCAGCGTTTCGGTTCCGACGTTGTTTGTCATCGAGCCATATGCCACGGTTTTCCATTTAGTCGCCGACGTAACAGGGACCCTGCGGCCGGGACAGACAGCCATCGATGCCTTGATGGCCCTCTTTCCAGGCGGCTCCATTACGGGTGCACCGAAGCGGCGGGCTATGGAAATCATCGACGAATTAGAATTCAGCCGGCGCCAGCTTTATACCGGAACGATTGGCTACCTGTCTTTAGATGGGAACTGTGACTTAAACATTGTCATACGGACGGCCGTCCACTACGATGACCGATATACCATAGGCGTCGGCGGCGGTATTACGGCCGAATCGGACGTACATTTCGAATACGAAGAAATCTGGCAAAAAGCCAAAGCCTTGCTCAGCGCATTGAAAGGAGATGTTTTTGATTATGAATCTTATCTTAGATGATGGCTCCCAATTCGGATTGGGAGCTTTTGAAACCATTCCCGTCTATCAGGGTCGGCCAGTCTGGCTGGAGGCTCATGAAAGGCGTTTACGGCATACGTTGGAATATTTAGGGATTGACCTTCCTTTTGATTGGGAAAATTATTTATGGGAGTATGTGTAGGGTATGGATGGGGAGGATTGGGTGTTAAAAATACTCGCTTCCGATAAAAAATATAAATTTTACATCCCGTGCCAATCCTTATGCATCTATGGCCGACCGTCCAGGTTATGTCATCGCCCTGTCGTCCATTCGCCGCAATGAAACGTCCCCACTGGTACGGCATAAGACCTTTAATTATGGCGACTCGATTTTAGCCAAACGGCAGGCCCGGGCCGAAGGTATTGACGAACCGATTTTCTGCAATATGCAGGGCCAATTGACAGAAGGCGCTGTCAGCAATCTCTTTTTCATCAAAAACGGGCGGCTCTATACGCCGCCCGTCGAAGCCGGATTATTGCCAGGCATCATCCGGTCTTATCTCTGTCAATGTTATGATGTCATCGAAAAGCCCTTGTATCCGGAAGATATCCGGACTTTCGACGAGTGTTTCCTGACGAACTCCCTCATGGGACTCATGCCGGTCCGCCGCTTTGGCACCGTCGCTTTTCCCGTATCCTCAGAGACGCAGACGGCTGCCTTATTCCGCCGTTATGAAGCAGACAAAAGCCTGCCCTTCCCACTCTCTATAAGACGAGCTGGTGAAAGACCTGGCCGTCCATGTCCTTCCAGGTGAAGGTGTCCCCGTCCCAGAGGAGATAGCTGTGCGGGCTGTTTTCCTTAGGAAGCGACGTCGAGCCGGGATTCAAGTAATAGTTATCCTGGCCGAAGGGCTGCCAGACCGGGACGTGCGTATGGCCGTGGAGCAGGATGTCGCCAGGCTGCATGGGCGGCAGGGATGCCAGATTGTAGCGGTCGCCATGAGTCGCATAGACGAGGCGGCTGCCCTGGGTCAGGATGGCATAGGTGGCCATGATGGGAAATTCCAGGACCATCTGGTCCACGTCGGCATCACAGTTCCCGCGGACACAGAGGATGGCCTCTTTGACTGCGTTGAGCATGGCAAAGACTTCCTTCGGCGCATAGTCCTTGGGCAGGTCGTTGCGCGGTCCGTGATAGAGGATATCGCCGAGCAGGACCAGGCGGTCAGCCCCTTCCCGCTTCCAGGCGTCGAGCATACGGCGGCAGTAATAAGCCGAGCCGTGGATATCTGAAGCAATGAAGAATTTCATTTATTTCGCCCCTTTCTTGGCATCGATGGCGGCAAAGACCGTACAGTAGTTGCCTTCCGGCGTCCGGCATTTCGAGCAGTGGACACAGCGGGCCGGCCGCAAATCGCCCTGGTTCCAGCGGCGGACCAAACCCGGTTCCGATAATAAGGGCCGGCTCAGGCCGATACCGGCCAGTTTCGATGTCTTCAAGGCCGTTTCCATCTGCCGCGGGTCCTTGAAGCCGCCCGTTACATAGACAGGGACGCGTACGGCGTCGGCTATGTCTTTGGCATAATCGAGGAAATATCCGCCGTCGCGGATGACGTGGCCATCCCATTCCAGGCCGATTTCCTGCTGGGCCTTGCCGTGGATATTGCCGCTCACTTCGATGGCGTCGATACCAGACTGCTGCAGGCGCCGGCAGATATCCAGCGAATCTTCAAAGGTCAGGCCGCCTTCAAAGAAATCGGAACAGGTAATCTTGATCCAGATGGGGAAATGCGGGCCCGCTGCCTGACGGATAGCCGCGATGATATCGCCGACGATACGGTAGCGATTGGCCGGCGAACCGCCATAGGCATCGCAGCGCCGGTTGTAATAGGGACTGAGGAACTGATTGAGCAGGTACGAATGGCCGCCGTGGATTTCGACAGCATCGAATCCGCTGTCGCGGACGCGCTTGGCCGCCTGGGCATATTCGCCGATGAGGTGCTGGATATCGGCCGGACTCATGGCGACACCGACAGTCCCGGTCTTTCGTTCCGGCACGGCTGACGGCGAAAAGATAGTCCGCCCTTCCCGCTCAAAGGTCGTCTTGGTCCCGCCATAGGCGATCTGCATCATGATCTTCGCCCCATAGGCATGGACGCGCCGGGTTAACTCCTGATACTGCGGGATAAAGGCATCGTCATAAATGCCCATCATGCCGGCGTTGGGCCGGTCTTCCCCATCGACGCGGGCATAGCCCGTACAGATCAGGCCCACTTCGTTCTTGGCCAGCTGGTCGTAGATGCGGTACTGTTTTTCCGACATATAACCCTTGGCATCGGCCAAGGCTTCCCACGTCGCACTGCGGAGGATGCGATTGCGCACGGGCATCCCGGCGATGACGGCATGTTCCAATAATTTCATATATATAATCCCCCTTTTTTATCGATTAGTTAGCCACTAGCCACTAATCCAGTATACGAATTTTTTGCTGAAACTGCAAGGCTGAAGGCTTCACGGTATCTTTCATCCTTCCAGCGAACGGACAACCACAGCCAGCTGACTGACAGCCTGGCGGAATTCTTCCGGCGTCGTATAGGCATAGGACAGGCGCAGAGACTGGGTGTGGCGGCTGGAATAGATATCGCCGGGATTGATGAGGACGCCAGCCGATACGGCTTTGCGGAAGAGCAGTTCCATGGGAAGTCTGCTGCGGAAGGTAAGCCAAATATAAAAACCGCCCTGCGGCACCTGCCAGTCTGCCATGTCCGCAAAGACTTCGGACAAGGACTGACAGGCTGCCTGGCAGCGCCGCTGCAATTCACAGCGCAGCCCATCCAGATACTGTTCATAACGGCCGCTGGTCAAGAACCGGGCCAAGACTTGCTGGGACAGGGAGCTGGCGCCATAGTCGATCTGCATCTTGACGTCGCCCAAACGCTGTACGACCGGTTCCGGCGCTATCATCCAGCCGATGCGCAGCCCGGGCGCCAAAGATTTGGAAACACTCCCCAAATAGAGGACCCGGCCGCCAGGGTCCAGGCTTTTCAGAGATGGCGGCGGCGTTCCGTCAAAGGTCAGTTCTTCATATGCCCCGTCTTCAATGATGGGCAGGTCATAGCGGCTGCATAATTCCAGGAGCTGGATGCGGCGTCGGCGGCTTAGGGTCCGGCCTGTCGGATTGTGGTTCGTCGGGATGGTATAGAGGACGCTGTTGCCCCTATCTGAAGACTGGCGCAAGTGCTTTTCCAGGGCTTCCAGCGACAGGCCCTGGTCGTCCATGGGCAGGCCGCAGAGGCGAAGATGGGCAGACTGGAAGACCTGGAGCGATTTGACATACGTCGGGTCTTCGACGTAAACCGTCGCCCCGCCGCGGAGAAGCCCTGCCGATATGAGCTGGAGCCCCTGTAGGGCGCCAGACGTAATCAGGATGGACGACGGCGCCACGATTGAATTCCGCTTTCTGGCATACCCAGCCAGAGCCTGACGCAGGGCGGGCATCCCCAACGGCTCGACATAGCCCAGGGAGGTAATGGCATCGGCCACATCCCGCAAAGTCTGGCGGAAGGCATCCTGCGGGAACAGCCTGGGGTCCAGTTCGCCCGTACCGAGACGGACCAGGCGGTCATCGAACTCCAGGGTATTGATGGCCTGGACGACTTCCTGATTGGCCCGGAAATAGCCAGCCGTCATGTAACGGTTCCAATCCGGCTGAACCGGCAGGCGCAGGGACCAGGCCGTACTGGCTACGACCGTCCCCTGGCTGCCCCGGCCCTGGAGTACGCCCGCTTCCAATAGCGGCTTCAGAGCCTGGTTCAGAGTACTCCGGTTCACCTGGAAATGCCGGGCCATCTCGCGCTGAGACGGCAGGCGCGTCCCGGCCGGCCATTCACCGCTTTCCATTTTTCCATACATCCATTCGAGGATTTGCCGGTATACGGGCACGGCCTGCGCCGGGTCGGGATGCCATTCGATTTGCACGGGAATATGCCGCTTCATCACATCGTCTCCTTTTTGGTTGGTATAATTCACATCGCTTTGGCTGGTTGGAATCCGGCATAGCTCTGTTATACTGTGATTATACCATACGAACCAACTTTCTTTGGTTGGAAAAGAAGGAGGCTTTTTTATGTTCTTTTTCCAAGGCCTGACCATGGGACTGGCTTACGTCGCTCCCATTGGCATGCAGAATCTCTTCGTCATCCATTCAGCGTTATCCCATTCCCTGCGCCGCGCCGTCGTGACAGCGCTCATCGTCTTGTTCTTCGACATCAGTCTGTCGCTGAGCTGTTTTTACGGCATCGGCAGCCTGCTGGATCATCTTCCCTGGCTCAAAGCGGTCATTCTGGGCGCAGGTACGCTGCTCATCCTCTACATGGCCTATGGCATGATTCGCCAGGTACCGGATGCGCTGACCCTTAAAGGTCAGCCGGCCTCTCTGGGCCAGACCGTTTCCAAAGCCTGTATCGTCACCTGGATGAATCCTCAGGCCATTTTAGACGGCACGATGCTCCTCGGCGCCTTCCGCATCACCCTGCCTGCCGCCGAAGCCACGACCTTCCTGACCGGTGTCCTCCTGGCATCGGGCCTGTGGTTCCTCTCGCTCACGGGCTGCGTCGCCGCCTTCCGCCACGCCATGACACCCCGCATCCTGCGCACCATCAACGTCCTCTGCGGCACCGTCCTCATGCTGTACGGCCTCCATTTAGGCTATACCTTCGTGCAGTTCTTTCAAATCTGAGACGGATTCTCCATGATATGGAGGATTTCTGCATCGGTATGAGCCACACCTTGATTACCAAACTTTACTGATTTTTCAACCCTTTTTCGATAACGGGCCCGACTTTAGCTTCCCATGCAGCAAAATCTTTTGTTCCCGTCATGACATGCCACGATTTAGCACGATATAAATGCCGGTACAACTTCTGATAATTCGGGTCCGACGCAGCCAATTCCTGCATGACGTCCCGACGAGCCGCTAAGAGATACTGCGGTACGCCTTCTTTCGAAGCCGGTTTCAGGGCGGCCATCATGAAAGGCTTAGAAGTCAATAAGGCCACTAATTTTTTAGCCGGTTCCACCTTATTCACTGGAATCTGGGAAGAGATGCTGACGTAATCAACATAGGCCGTCGCTACATCGGGATGTTCACAGCTGGAAATGGCCTTGACGTCTGTATCATCCCCCTGTCCGAAGCGGACAATGGCACTCATCGCTTCCGGATAGGCATACAACGCCCGGCCATGGCCCTGAGCAAACCATTCAGCCCGCGTAAATTCATTGCCATCGTCATAACGGCCCGTCGCGGTGCCCGTCATCGCGTACAATTCTTTCAAATACTGCATGGCATCCGCTTGAACGTCTCCCATGGCCTGCACGGGAACGACCTTTCCTGTATGGTCCTGAAGAATATTATAGTACTTCATTTCATTATTTAAGCTGAAATCAGCGATGACACCTTCGTCCCGTCCGGGAAGTAATGCCTGGGTCTTCCGTGGACCAATGGCTTCATAAAGCTGTTGCATCGTCTGGACACGGGATACGGCATGATCCTCTTTGTGGTAAAACAGCGTATCCATGCAGACCATCTGCGGGATGCCGTAATACGTCCCCTGAGAGTACCCCTGTTCTAACGTCCAGTCTGGATAGGCAGAGCGGGCTGGAATGGTTTCGCCTAAGGGATAAAGCAGCCCTTTTTCTATATATTGCGGCGCATAAAGGCCATCGAAGACAAAAACATCACTTTTCGGTTCTTCAAAATAGCAATCCCAATCGACGAAACGCAATGTCACATCGGGTTCGATATTCTTCCATTGCGCAGTCAAAGCCGTTTCAAAGGCCTTAATATCAGGAACATAGCGGAACAATCCTACGGTCAGCACCTTTGTGTCTATCTCCGTTCCCTGTCCCGGTTCACTGGCCATCCCTGTCACCACAGTCATCATGGAAAAGGCCAGGCTTAAAATGATACGAAATAATCGTTGTCTCATATGCTTATCCCCTTCAACATAAATTAGCCAGCAGGCAAAGCCCTGCCAGCCAATTTACATTGTAGCATATGTCATCATGCGTAGTCACTTTTACTTTATAGTTAGTATCACAGAGTTTGTAGTTTACAGAGAAACCCTTTAAATTTAAAACCATTCGCTAACTGCTAACCGCTGACTGCTAAAAAAGCACCGTCTTCATGCGACAGTGCCTTTTTATTACTGCATAGCTCATTTCCGGCTCATCCACAGGCCGATGGCGATGACACCGGCAGCTAGTACGGCCTGAAGGGTCATGGGTGCCCAGGCACCGGCCATTTGCTGCATCAGGGTCCCCAAGATTTTATCGTGGCCGATCATGGAACCGGCTGTCCAGCCCAGCAACCCGGCGCCGGCATAGAGGATGACCGGGAAGCGGTCCATGAGCTTGCCGATGACCGTACTGCCGCCGACGATGATGGGGATGCTGATGAGGAAGCCGCAGGCGACGAGGAGAAAGCTGCCATGCGAAGCCCCGGCGATGGCTAGGACGTTGTCGACGCCCATGGCTGCGTCGGCGATGATGATGGTCTTGATGGCTCCCATGAGGCTGTCCGAAGCCGTCACGTTCTCATCGTGTTCTTCCGGAATGAGCAATTTCACAGCAATGGGCAGCAGGATGAGGCCGCCTAAGGCCTGTAAAAAGGGAATCGTCAACAGCCAGACGGCGATGAGAGTCATGACCAGACGGATGACGACAGCGCCGCCGGTCCCGATGAGGATGGCTTTGCGGCGCAGATTGGCCGGCAGCTTATTGGCCGCCATGGCAATGACGACGGCATTATCGCCGCCGAGGAGGATATCCAGTAAAATGATAGAGCCTAAAGCCATGAAAAATTGCATCGATAAGATTTCCATAATATACCTCTTTCTCTGAAAAACAAAAGAGACTTCCGCATGGTATCAGCAAAACTGGTATCATGCGAAAGTCTCACCCATTGCGATAGCAACGCTGCCACCAGCCGGTCAATGACGGCACGATGTTGATGACAACTGACGAGAGGTTACTCCCCTTCGCGATTCGATTGTAGGCTAATTATAACAGGCAATTCGTTCTTTGTCAATATCGTTTCTTCCCGTTTCATGATATAATAAAAGAAAACACAGAGGAGGCATCATCATGAATATACAACGTATCGGATTCATCGGGACCGGTGTCATGGGCAGCGGCATGATCCGGAATTTACAGAAAGCCGGCTATCCCGTCAACATCAACACGCGGATGAAAGCCAAGGCCGAAAAGCTCATCCAGGAAGGCTGCCGCTGGTTCGATTCGCAGGCAGAATTAGCCGCCCAATCGGACGTCGTCATGACCATGGTCGGTTATCCCCAAGACGTGGAAGCCGTCTATTTCGGTGACCAGGGCATCTTTCGCGGCAAACAGGGCGGTTTCGTCATCGACATGACCACGTCCAGTCCTTCCCTGGCCAAGCGCATCTACGCCCAGGCCAAAAAACAGGGCATCGAAGCCTTGGATGCACCCGTTTCCGGCGGCGACATCGGCGCCCGTCAAGGGACACTGGCCATCATGGCCGGCGGCGAAGAAGCGGCCTTTGAAGCCATGAAGCCTATTTTCTCGGCTATGGGCCAGACCCTGACCTATTTCGGCCCGGCCGGCAGCGGCCAGTATGCCAAGATGAGCAACCAAATCGCCATCGCCTCGAACATGATGGGTGTCTGCGAAGCCATGGCCTACGCGAAAAAAAGCGGCCTCGACCCGGAAAAAGTCATCGCCACCCTTTCCGCCGGAGCCGCCGGCTCCTGGTCCCTGGCAAATCTGGCACCGCGCATGCTGCAAGGCGATACGAAACCAGGTTTTTACATCAAACACTTCCTCAAAGACATGCGCATCGCCATCGAATCGGCAGACGAAATGGGACTGGACCTGCCCGGACTGCGCTTAGCCAAAAAACTCTACGACCAGCTGGCCGACCAAGGCATGGAAAACTGCGGGACCCAGGCCTTGTTCCAGTGGTATGCCAAACAAAAATAAGAAAAACTTAGTCTTCATACCAGCCAAACAGGGTTTTCCCCGTCTCTAACTGCTGAATCCGGGCCATGTCGTCCGGTGTCAGGGTGACGTCGAAAATATCGAGATTCTCCACCATCCACTCCCGATGGGACGATTTCGGAATGACGCCGATGCCCTGGCACCAGGTACTGCAAGGCAATCTGTGCGGCCGTCTTGCCGTATTTCTCGCCGACAGCCTGTAAAATGGGCTCCTGGAATATGGGCTTTTTCCCTTCTGTAAAAGGGATCCATGCCTGTATTTGTGTCCCCTGTGTCACAAGTGCCTGCTGGAGCTCTTTTCGTCTGTAATAGATGTGGCACTCGACTTGGTTGACCATGGGGATAACATCACAGCTTCCGATAAAATCAAGATATTCCCGGGCATTGAAATTAGAAATGCCAATGGCCCGGATCACGCCCTGGCGGTAAGCTTCGGTCAAGGCCCGATACATATCCAAAGCCTCGTCGTAAGGCTCATGGATGAGCAGCAAGTCGATATAGTCGGTCTGCAACCGGGCCAGCGATTCTTCGATGCCCTGCCAGGCCAGCTCATAACCGGCCCGGGTCTGGCACAGTTTCGTCGTAATGAAGACATCCTCCCGGCGAAGGCCGCTTTCGGCCACAGCCTGGCCGACGATGGCCTCGTTATCGTACATGTGGGCCGTATCGATGAGACGGTAGCTGAACCTCTCCCGCTTATAGAAGCGGGAGATTCTTGAGAAGGTTGCTGTTTAAGTTTCCTCCTGAAATCAGGATAGCCTTATTCTCAAAGGGCTGTCCAAAAGCCCCTTACACAGTCCCTCGAAATCGAAGTTCTGCTTACTTTTACGGAGTATGTTGGCGGCGCCGTTGATGTCGGCATTGGCCGTCCTGCCGTTGGCGAAACGGTACAGGCCGCGCTGGATTCGTGTCCCGCTGAACGTTCCTGTATAGGGGACATCCGGCTGGTATACGGGAATATCGTCCAAGTCCAGGCAGCTGGCCTGAGAAGTATACGATTCTTCCTGTTCCAGATAGGTTATCCCGTAGCGTTCACACAGCTGTTTCAAGGTACTGCGCAGATAGCTCAAGCTGATAAGAGGAAGGAGTCTTCTGGCGAAACTGTGATAAAAGGCAACCTCTCAGTCAGCTTCGCTGACCCTACGAACCACGAACTACGAGCCACAAATTATCATTTTTTTGGTTCTACCATATACGTCGTCTGGTCGGTGAAGATGACGTAGCCCGGGACAGCGTGGGCCGGTTTCTTGACGTGGCGCACGAGGGTGCAGTCGACTTCGACTTTCGAGCTTTCCCGGGCTTTGCTGTAGTAGGCGGCCAGCTGGGCAGCCCGTTCGATCTGGGCATCCGTCGGCGTCACATTGTGGCAGGCCAGGATGACGTGGGAGCCGGGCTGGTTCTTGACGTGGAACCAGAGGTCATAGGGATGGGCTTTCTTCAGGGTCAGGAAGTCATTCTGCCGGTTGTTGCGGCCGACCCAGATATCGAGGCCGTCGGCCTGGAGGGTCAGGATATCCTGGGCCGATTCTTTTTTGAGCTTGTCCCGGTTGTGGCCGCTGATGAGGTTCATCTGTTTCATTTCGGCCTTGATATCGGCGATCTCATCTTTCGTACTCGTGTTTTCCAGGGCGTATTCCAGCGAATAGAGATAGTCCAGGTGTTTCTGGTTCTCTTCGTGGAGCTGGGCCGACATCTGCTTGCGGTTACGCATCTTGGTGTAGCGCTTGTAATAGCGATTGGCATTGTCCGTCATGGAATAGGCCGGATTCAAGGGAATGGTCACCTTTTCCTGGTCTTCCGACAGGAGGTTCTGGACAGTCACTTCTTTTTCATGGTCGTGCTTTTCGTAGGCGTAGATCATGAGCAGGTCACCGTAGAGCTTGTACGTATCCATTTTCTTCGTTTCTTTCATTTCGCTGGCAATGCGCTTGATTTTGCGCTTCTGCTTTTCGATGAGCTTGCCGACCTTCTTCTGCAGCTGTTCCTGTTCGCCGTTGAGGCTGCGGTGCGTGGCCTGGTATTCGCTGAGGTAGGTCTCGATGAGGCTGAAGTGGCGCCGCGGATATTGGGCCAGGCTGTGCAGTTCCAGCGGAAAGATGACTTCCTTGCCCTTGACCGTATAGACGTAAGCCCCGGACATACCTTCCAGGCGCTTGCCAAAGGCTTCGACTGTACGGCACCAGGCGAAACGGTCTGCCGGCGACAGGTCCCCGACGGGCCGCCCTGCATCGATGCCCGAATCGTGGGACAGTTCGTTGAGGACGATGGTGCTCATGCCGTTGAAGCGCTTGAGCATCCACGTCTTGAGCGGTTCGTCCGTACCCGTTTCCATCATGTCCGTCAGTTCCTGGGCCGAAAAGGCAAAGGGATCCATGCGCATGAAGTTCGGCGGGAAGGCATAGGGTTCCTTGGGGGCGATGGTCCGCAGGGCCTGCTTGTTCTTCCCCGTCTTGATGAGGGCTTCGATGATGGTGCCGTCTTCGGTAAAGATGACGTTGCTGTATTTGCCCATGAGTTCGACATGGATCTTGCGCGTCACCAGGCGGCCTGACATGTCGAGGACGTCGACGGCGATTTCGATGAGCCGGTCCAGGTGCAGCTGGGCGATGGATGCAATGCGGCCGTTTTCATAATACTTGCGCAGGAACATGCAGAGGCCCGTCGGGATATCCGGCGTCGGCGGCATGGTATCGGCGACGTACAGGCGCGGCGAATCGTCCAGGGTGATGACCAGGTGATGGATGCCCGTATCGTTGAAGATGCGGAAATAGAGGGACCGGGCGTCGAGCTGATAGATTTTAGAAATCTGGCCGCCCTTGAGGATGTCGGCCAGTTCGTTGGTAATGCAATGTAATGTGATACCATCCAGATTCATGATGATACCTCCTTATCGTAATTCTCACTGAAACAAACAATCCTTTTAATGATACCATGTTTTGCCGTATCCTGTGAAGAGGGACGTCTTTTAACAGCTAGCCGCTGACTGCCAAAAAAGAGCTGTCTTCATGGGACAGCTCCTTTTTTTCACTGCTTCAAATACCAGCTCAAGGGCTGGGCTTTGGCGGCGGGGTTATTTTTTTGTTGGCTGCTGGCGGCAGCGAAGATGAGGGAATCGCGGTACATCTTGGCTACGGTTTCCAGGGTTTCCAGGCGGTAGAAGGCCTGTTCCAGGTCTCGGCCGACGGTGGCGGCGCCGTGGCGTTCCATGAGGAAGACGTCGGCTCCTTCTGCGGCTTCGGCACAGGCCGTGGCCAGTTCTGCCGATCCCGGCGGTGCATAAGGTACGGTCGGTACCGGGCCCAGGACCAATGCCCCTTCGGTGACGATGTCCGGCCGGAAGGGTATGCCGGCTACGGTCAGGGCCGTGGCCGTGACGGGATGGGCGTGGATGATGGCCCGGACATCATTCCGCTTCCGATAAATTTCTAAATGGAGAGCCGATTCGGATGACGCCTTTCCCGTCCCTTCCAGGACATGGCCATCGAGGTCGACGACGAGCAGGTGCTTCGGCTTCAATTCCCCTTTTGGCACGCCGGACGGGGTAATGACGACGGTACCGTCGTCGCGGCGGAAACTGATATTGCCATCACAGGCGGCGACTAGTCCGGCTTCTTTCATTTTCTGTCCGATGCGGCACAGTGTTTTCTTGGTATCCAAGCTCTCGCCCCCTTAGCGCATGGACGGCATATTGCGGCCGTTGTAGATTTCCAGCATTTCCTGGCGTACCTGGCGGCGTATCTGCTGCTGCTGGCGCGGCGTCAGGTCATCCTTGGTAATATTGAAGAGATAATTATCCAGGTCGAAGTCGTGCAGGACCATCTTGGTATGGAAGATGTTTTCCTGATAGACATTGACGTCGATCATATCGTAGCGGTTGCGCGTGGCCGGGGCGATATAATTCTGGATGGAATTGATGCGGTGGTCGATGAACAGTTTCTTTCCGTTCACATCGCGCGTGAAGCCGCGGACGCGGTAATCGAGGGTGACGATGTCCGAATCGAAGCTGTCGAGGAGATAATTCAAGGCGTTGAGCGGCGAAATACGGCCGCACGTAGACACGTCGATATCGGCCCGGAAAGTCATGATGCCCTTCTGGGGATGGCTTTCGGGATAGGTATGGACAGTCAGATGGCTCTTGTCGAGGTGACAGACGACATCGGCATCGTGCACTTCTTCTTCGGAAATGAGGATGGTAACGCTGGCCCCCTGGGGGTCATAATCCTGGCTGGCGACGTTGAGGACGTGGGCGCCGATGATGTCCGCCACGTTGCGCAGGATCTGGGTCAGCCTTTCCGCATTATACTGTTCATCGATGTATTCGATGTATTGACGGCGCGACTCAGGGCTGACGGCATAACAAATATCATACATGTTGAAGCTCAGGGTCTTGGTCAGGTTATTGAACCCGTAAAGCTTGAGTTTATTCGTTTTCATGAATCTTATCATCCATTTCTGCTGGAATTACCGTTCGATTTGATGAAAGGCCACGTCGGTAATGACGCCGTCATCGATGGACACGATGGCATACGTCCCCTCCCGGCCATCCCGGGGCAGGCCGATACTGCCGGGATTGACAACCCACATCTCTCCGTCCATTTTGGCGAAACGGCGGTGCGTATGGCCAAAGACGACGAGGTCCGCCTGATTCTGACGGCCCAGTTCGACCAGCTTCTGCCAGCGCCGTTCGCCATACCACTGACAACCGTGGATGGCGACGATGCGAATGCCGCCGACGGTGACGCAGCGGCATTCCGGATCATTCGTATGAGTCATATAATCATTGTTGCCCAATACGGCATAGACGGGAACCCCCGTATAAATAGCCAGGTCTTCGCCATCATCACAGTAGTCGCCGCAGTGAATCCAAGCCGCCACGTCAGGCGCGTCATCGGCCATGCGTGACAGACATTCAAAACGACCATGGCTGTCACTGACCAGGCCGACGCGGACCATACTCATGACAAGGCCTCGACGAGCTTCTTCAAGGCTTTGCCGCGGTGGCTGATGGCGTTCTTCTCTTCCATGGTCATTTCAGCCATGGTCTTTCCCTTTTCAGGCACGTAGAAGAGCGGGTCATAGCCGAAACCATTGTCGCCGGCATAGAAGTCGCGCAGGACGCCGTCACAGCTCCCTTCAGCCGTCACGATCCGGCCGTCAGGCCAGATGAGGACGAGGGAACAGATATAGTGGACCGTGCGCTGTTCCGGCGGGAAGGCAGCCAGGTCGGCGATGAGCTTCTGGTTATTGGCTTCATCGTCGCAGTCCGGACCGGCATAGCGGGCCGAATAGACGCCGGGCCGGCCGCCGAGGGCGTCGGCGGCAATGCCCGAGTCGTCAGCCAGGCAGGGCAGGCCGGTAGCCTTCATATAATAGGTTGCCTTGAGCAAGGCATTTTCGGCAAAGGTCTTCCCCGTTTCTTCGGGCTCGGTAATATCGGCCATGACGTCGTGGACGGAAATGGCTTCATAGCCTAAAGGTTCCAGGATGCTCTTGAACTCCCGGATTTTTCCGGCATTGTGCGTTGCCAGTACGATTTTTTCTGCCACAGGCCTGTCTCCTTAGTCCTTATTCCGGTTCTTGACGAACTGGGCGTAATTCTTGATGACGACGATTGGCGTCTTCTGGGAAGCGTTGCCAAAGGGGTTGTCGATGAGGATCTTGGCGATTTCCTTCGGGTTCAGTCCTTTGCTGTGGCCGAGGACAGCCGAGCGCTTGAGGTCGTTGACGTCAGCGACGACGGCGCCGTAGCAGCCCATGCGCTGTTTGATCTTTTCAGCGACTTTATCCGGTTCGGCCGGGCCGTAGACGATGCATTTATCAAAAGGCGGCATGGTGCCGGTGACATCGTCCGTGAGCGATGCCTGGCGGCATTTGGCATACCATACACCGTTCTTGCCGACGAGCTTGGCCAAGAAGCCGATGAAGAACCAGAACATCATCTTCCATTCGCCTTCGAGGTTCATCGCAGCCTGCATGCCATAGAGGCTGGCCATACTGCCTTCGCCCGGGACGAAGCGGTGCATGAGGCGGGCCTGCCACGACGGCGTCAGTTCTTCCGGACGGGTATAGCGGCGCTGGGTAATGGCGACGACGCTTTCGGCCGAGCAGACCAAATCGTCCGGGCCGACGATATCTTTTGCATATTCTTCAATGACGTCGACAATATCATCTTTATCCGTAAGGATTCTCGTTTTTACAGGTACTAATTCTAATTCTGCCATCTCGTTAAAACCTCCTAGTTCTGTTCCAATGCGTGCTGTACTTCCGAAGCCTTCAGGGTGATGCGGGCTTTATGGATGTACCATTCGCTGCGGGAAACGACCTGATATACCAAATCGATGGGCATGTCAGGGAAGGTCTTCAGGTCTTCGCGGATATTGCCGTCTTTGCTGACCAGGGCGATAGTGACGCGGATCATGCCCTTGTCGCCAGGGTTGAAGATGACCGATTCCCAATAGTTGTCATCGCGTTCAGCCGCTTTATTGGCCAGCTGGGAATGGACGATGACCTTGTCGTACTGTTCGCGGGGCAGCAGGGTCCGGGGATAGAAGTCCATGATCGTACCGAGCTGACGGCCGGCGTTGTGGAGGGGGACTTCCGTTTCAAAGACAGCCGTATCCTGGGTCATCTGTTTCAGTTCAAACGGTTTGCGGCGACGGGCTTCGATGACGAAGCGGGCATCGCCCTGCCGCCAGGCAAAGAGGCGGAATAAAAGGTACAAGACAGCGACAATGCCGATGACGGCAATGACAACATTGAGTAAGACATAGAAAAACACGACGCAAGACTCCTTTTATATAATATTTTGATAACCATTAAGTGAGGGAAATTTCTTCAGCTGTAAATTCATTGGCCGGGATGAGGTGCTGGGCCAGGCGGGAGCCGCGGCCGCTCTCTGCGGTAAAGCACAGGCGGAGAGTCCCCGGTTCCGGCTGCTTATTGAGGAGGCCATCCTTTTTCAGGACGTCCAATGTTTCCAGGGCCATTTCATGAGCCGGGTCGACAAAAGCGATGGAATCACCGCAGAGCTCTTCAAACAAGGGCTGGACGAAGGGGAAATGGGTACAGCCGAAGATGGCCGTATCGGCACCGGAATGAAGGACCGGTTCCGTATAGCGCTTCAAAGGCTCGCGGATTTCCGGGCCGTCGAGGACGCCCCGTTCGATGAGATTGGCCAGGGCCGGGCAGGACTGCTCGACGATTTCGATGTCCGGGTCCATGGCGGCGGCGACTTTGCGATGGCTGTGGTTGGCAATCGTGAGCGGCGTGGCAAAGACGGCAATCTTCTTGGTCGCGCTGATTTCCCGCGCTGTCCGCAGGCCCCGGCTCATGCCGATGAGGGGATACGGTACTTCCTGGACGACCGTATCATAGGCGACGGCCGTCACGGTGTTGCAGCCGATGGCGACGAGCTTGACGCCCTGGGCCGTCATGAAGCGCAGGATATCCCGCGTATAGGTCAGGATTTCTTCCGGCGTCCGCGTCCCATAGGGATTGCGCTTGGTATCGCCCACGTAGATGATGTTTTCGTGAGGCAGCAGCATCCGCAGCTTGGCGACGACGGTCAGGCCGCCGACGCCGGAATCAAAGACGCCGATAGGCTGTTGATTACGTTCCATGGACCCCTCCCCCGGCCTGGGCAGCCGCTTTATCTTCGGCATACATGGCCTGTAATTTCTTATAATCGGCTTCATCGAGGCGGGCGACTTTGCCGCTGTCCTTATGGGCAAAGACGTTCTGCGTCGTCCCCGTCGCCAGCAGGCGGTGGTCATCGTGGTTGACGATGCGGTACGAAAAGACCATCTGCGCCCGGCTCAGCTTGACCAGCCGCGTCTCGATGTCGATGGTATCGGCATAGTTGATGGGACTGATGTACTCGCAGGACACGCTCTTGATGGGATAGGAAATACCCCGGTCCAGCAGGGCGAACAAATCGATGCCGGCAGCTGCCAGATATTCACAGCGGCCGCACTCGAACCAGCGGATATGATTGGAATGGTGGGCAATGCCCATCATGTCGGTTTCATAGAACCGCACTTTTTCAACGACAGTAATCATAAGTTCTTAACTCCTAACTATATGCATCTTACATCATGCACACTCATACTATTTTACGATGAGGAACTATGTTTGTCAAAGGAAAAAGAGGCTGTCCCATAAAGACAGCCGCTTTTTGAGTATTAAGTTTGCAGTTTGTAGTTTTTAGTAAATATTTTTAAATTTAAAGCCATCTTCTACAAACTACAAACTCCCTACTACAAACGATAAGTAAATGGACCGTGCATGATGGCAAAGCCCTTCAGACGGCTTTCCCCGCCTTCACACGCGGACGCGGAAGAACGGGAACATATGACGTACTTTTTCACGGTGTTCCGGCTTGACGTAAGTCCCGGCCAGGCGCAGGGCCGCAGCGACGACGGCGGCATCATCGAGCCAGCCGAAGCCGGCAAAGACATCGGGCACGAAATCAAAGGGCAGAATGACATACCCCAAGGCCCCCATGAGGGCCAATTTGATGAATTTCGGCGTGTCTTCATCCTGCATACAGTAAAAAATCGTCAGGAGCTTCGGCAAAAAGTGGATCTTCCTCCCTGTCTTGTGGACAAAGGTGACGAATTTGCCAGGTGTATAAAAACGTGCAAAAAAGCGCAGTACCTTCCACATGGGCCTTCACCTTACTTCTTATCTTCCAAAGGGATTTTGGCATCTTCTACGGCGGCTTTCACCTTGTCTTCGACAGACGCCGTATCGCCGTCTGCAGCCGCTGCCGTTTCCGGTTCGGCAGCTGCCGTCGTTTCAGCCGTGGCTTCGGCTGTTTCCACAGTTTCGGCAGTTTCTGCCGTTCCTTCTGCCTTTTCGGCTTCACCGGCCTTGGTTTCTTCGACCTTTTCTTCTACGATTTCATCGACCAGGTCGTCGTGATGGCGGACGGTGTGATAGAGTTCTTCCCCTTTTTCCTTGACGTCCTGGAAGCGGTCCTTGGCGACGCCGCCCCATTTCTTCATGAAGTCGATGGTTTCATCGCCGAGGGGGACGTTCTTCAAGGGATTTTCCTTGAGTTTGTCGACTTGTTCCCGAGCCTTATCCTTCCATTCGCCCATCATGTCGACGTAGGGACCCATGTCGGTAGGCATGCCGTCCTTGAGCCAGCGCTGGGTGACGCGGCCCAGGCTGTAAGTGATGCCGACGGCGACAGGTACCTGGATGGCGCTGAAAGGAATAATCGTCGTCAGCAGGCTGCCGGCGACGCGGCTGCCGACGGCGCCGAGGAAGGCGATGAGGGCCCGTTCGCTCAGTTTGACATCATAGACCTTGGCAATGCGGCTGACCAGATAGACTTCGTTGGCCATGAGGGCGACGGTCCCGACGAGCGGCGCAATGACGATGGCACCGGCCCGGGCTGCAGCCCAGCGGCACAACATTTCGACTTTCACGTCTTTGTCTTCTGTCGACTCTTCCATGGCCTTGACGACACTGGCTGCGGCATCGTCGGCCGGCTGGGACTGGGCCTTCATGTCGGCCAGTTCCTGTTTCAATGCGGCGATTTCTGCCTGCAGTTCTTCTACAGTCTTGGCTTCTTCTTTGTATACTTCTTCTGCCATAACAAACACCCCATTCTTTAACGTATTAAAATTTATACTCTATATTTTCCCATGTTTCTACCAGCTTGTCAAACCCCCATCGACAGGAAGTGCCACGCCGGTAATGAACGACGCGTCATCGCTCAAGAGAAAGGCGATGGCCTTGGCCACTTCATCGGGCCGGGCCAGTCGGTACAAGGGATACTGCTCTTTCATGGCATCCCGCGTCGTATCGGGATGGTCCCGGAGCTGCTGCTCCAGCATAGGCGTTTCCACGTCACCGGGACAGACGCAGTTGACCCGTATCTGGTGCGGTGCCGCTTCCAGGGCCAGGGACTGGGTGAAGGCCACGACGGCGCCTTTCGTCGCCCCGTAGAGAGCGCAGGCGATGTTGCCCTGGAGACCGGCGTCGCTGCTGACGGTGACGATACTGCCCGGCCGGCGCCGCAAGTGCGGCAGGGCATAGCGGCAGAGCGAGATCGTCCCGAAGACATTGATGGAAAAGAGGCGCTGCATGTCGGCAGGCGTGACATTTTCCAAGAGGCCTTGTTCATAGACGCCGGCCGACGTGACCAAACCGTCGAGGCCGCCGAAGTGAGAAACCGTCTCTTCGACCATCCGGCGGCAGTCGTCGTCGCAGGCCACGTCGCCCTGGATATACCAGGTCCGGTCCGGCGCAGACAACGCCGCCAGGGCGGCCTCCCCTTTTTCCCGATGGCGGCCGCTGATGGCGACGTTCCAGCCCCTTTCCAGTAAGACCGCCGCTGCCGCCAGGCCGATGCCCGACGTGCCGCCGCTGATGAGTACCGTATCCATAGCGTCCCTCCTACATAATACCAAAATAAGATAAGCCCAATTTGCCGATGAGGACGACTGTGACGGCCAGCATGACCAGGCGGACGAAGCCCGTACCCCGGCGGATAGCCAGGTGGGAACCGAAGAAGGCGCCGGCAAAGATGCACAGAGCCATGGCGATGCCGTAGACGTAGAGGATCTGGCCCCACCAGATGAGGAGGACGAAGGACGTCACATTGCTCATGAGGTTGAGGATCTTGGCATTGCCGGCAGCCGTGACGAAGTCGAAGCCCAAGGCCGCAAAGCCGACGATGAGGAAAGTCCCCGTCCCCGGCCCGATGAAGCCGTCATAGAAACCGATGGCCGAGGCCATGACCAGGGCGGCCAGGACGTTCTTCCGGGTATTGCCGCTGTACGTGCTGGCAGCGCCGAGCTGACGCTGGCTGAAGACGAAGACCGCTGCCGCGATGAGGGCGATGATGATGATGGGCTGGAGCCATTCGCTCTTCAAGTGCAGCATGACCAGGCAACCCAGGATGGCGCCGATGAAGGTCCCCGGCAGGATCCGCTTCAAGAGGCTCATGTCGACCTTGCCAGCCCGCCAGAACTGCCAGGCGCTCATGACGGCGCCAAAGGTCGCGGAAAATTTATTAGTCCCAATGGCCAGGTGCGGCGGCAGGCCGGCTGCCAAAAGGACGGGCAGCGAGATGAGGCCGCCACCGCCGGCGATGGAATCGACGAAACCGGCCAGGAAGCCGCCGGCCATGATGAAGAGCAGCAGCGACGCCGACAGGGTCGTATGAAAAAGTTGGAATTCCATGAAAAAATTACTCCTTTTGGAAAAAAACTCCTCTTGCTTCGCAGAGCGAAACCGAGGAGACCCTTTTCTCAGTGTTCATATATCAAGTCCGCCGCCGTTCCCGCTGTCTGGGGCCGCAGAAGGCGGACGATTTCCTTGCCGATGATCCGCGCACCGTCGCGGTGGCAGTCGAGGCTGGCTTCGGACATGGCTGCCAGCTTATCGGGATGTGTCAACAGGTCCGCTACGACGGAAACGAGGTCTTCCTGCTTCTTGACCCAGCGGGCACAGCCTTTGGCCTGCATGTACGTCGCATTGGCTTCTTCCTGGCCCGGGATGGGACTATAAAGGACCATCGGTACCTGGACGGCGGCCGCTTCGGTACAGGTCAGGGCGCCCGGTTTGGTGACCAGCAGCGATGCCTGGCACATGAGCTGGGGAATCCGGTTGGTATAGCCCAGGATGTTGACGTCGTGATGCAGTTCGCTGCGCATCTTGGACAGTTCGTCATAGAGATCGGCATTGTAGCCGGTGACGACAGTGAAGCTGTCGACGGCGTCGAGGCGGTCGAGGAGCGTCAGGGACTGTTTGATGGAACCCATGCCCAGGCCGCCGCCCATGATGAGGACGTTCTTATCCGCCTTATGGGCGGCATCCCAATGCCAGCGTTCCTGTTCAAAGGCCTTGCGCACGGGGATCCCGGAGACGACGATCTTGCCGGCATCGATGCCCTGTTCGACGAGCAGGTCCTTGAGCTGGGACGCGGCGACGCAGTAGACATCGATCTGAGGATAGACCCAGAGCTGATGGATGGCAAAATCGGTGATGACGCCGACCAGGGGGATATCGAGGCGGTGCTGGCGCTTGAGGAGCGCTGCCGCCCCTGCCGGGAAGGGATGGGTAAAGACGAGGACATCGGGCTTCTTTTCGGCCAATACCCTGAGCATCCGCCGCTTGAGGCCCCAGGCAAAGAGCGTCTTGACGACGAGTCCCTTCTTATATCCTTGTGACGAATAGTACATCAAATCGTACAGCATGGGAAAGACATCGAGGATCTTGATGTACGTTTCCTTGACGATGTTGTCGATAGACAGGACGTCGTTGGACAGGAAATCCAGGTGTTCCACTTCACATTCTTCGGGAATGGTCTTGACGTATTCTTCTATCGCCCGTGCTGCCTGTGTATGCCCCGTACCGATGGATGCGGACAGGATCAGGACTTTCTTCTTTGTCATGCATGATACCCTCTTTTATAAACAGCATTAGTCTAGTAGCTCATACTACTATGGTACGACAATTTGCAAGAAAAGAAAAGGGCCGTTTTTCATGCGGCCCTTCGGAATCGTACCTTATTTGTTGTTGACCAAATCTTTGAGCTGTTTGCCAGCTTTGAAAGCCGGGGTCTTGGATGCTTCGATCTGAATCGGTTCGTTGTTGCGCGGGTTGCGGCCTTCACGGGCTTTACGCTGACGGACTTCAAAAGTGCCAAAGCCGATGATCTGTACTTTATCACCCTGGGTGAGGCTGTCGCTGATAGCTTCGAATACAGCTTTTACAGCTTTTTCAGCGTCTTTCTTGGTCAAATCGGATTTCTGTGCGACTGCAGCGATTAATTCTGTTTTGTTCATGATACTAGGTCCTCCTTTAAATCGTTACATCTGCGTAACGCTAACTGTCTGTATTTTCCTTCTGCCGTTCTATCTGTTTGGCTTCCTGCCAGAACGAGTCGAGCTCATCCAGCGAAAAAGCATCCCACGGCCGGCCCGACTGGCGGACCCGGTCCTCTACGTGAGCAAAGCGGCGTCGGAATTTACAGTTAGCCCGATGTAACGCACATTCCGGCTCTATATGATAGTGTCGGCATAAATTTGCAAAGACAAACAGGACATCCCCAGCTTCTTCTTCGGCGTGGACGGAATCTCCTTCGCCAAGGGCCTGACGGAATTCCTCCCATTCTTCATGGAACTTATCCCAGACGCCCTGGACATCGGGCCAGTCGAAACCGGTCTTAGCCGCTTTTTCCTGAAGTTTATCTGCAGCCAGGAGCGACGGCAGTCCGGGAACGACGCCGTCCAGCAGGTGAGCATGCTGCTGGCGTTGTTCGCCTTGCTTTAATCTATCCCAGTTTAACATACTCGTACCTATGTTTTCAAGGCTTTTTTGGCTAAAAACGTAGGGATGGCGCCGAATCATCTTATCTGTGACGTCTTTTACGACATCTTGAGCCGAAAAAAGGCCTTTTTCCTGGGCGATGCGGGCGTGGATGGCGACCTGATAGAGGATGTCCCCCAATTCCTCGCGGATGCCCGCTACGTCGTGGCTGTCGATGGCATCGAGCATTTCATAGACCTCTTCGATGAGGTAGCGGCGCAAGGTCCGATGGGTCTGGGCCCGGTCCCAGGGGCAGCCGTCTTCGCGGCGCAGGCGCGCCGTCACGTCGACGATGGGCGTTACGTCGAAGGGCATGGCCTCAGCACCGTCCCCCTGCTGCTTCCGGGCCTCTTCGATGAGACGGCACACGGCCTGGGCCATCGCCGGTCCACCCGGGACGGTATGGACGACGGCATGGAGGCGGCTTTCGCGCAGCAGCAGCTCAACGATGGGCGCATAAGTCTCGGCAAAAGACTGGCCGTCCTGGCCATACGAATCCAGGGGCTTGTCGTCGCTCCCCAGCGGGATGATTTTGATTTCCATAGCAGTTCCTCATTTCCCGGCAAATATGCCTATGCCTGTCATTATAACACGGAGTCCGTCATTTGTCGCGGCCTGGCAGGAAAAAGGGCGTCCCACAGGGCCTGGCGGACATACGGGCCATAGGTTCCCTTGAGTATCGCCCCCGGCCCCTGACAGGCCGCCGTGACGATATCTGATAGGATTCGGGCCTGGGCAGCTGAAAAAGCGCTATGCCTGCCGGCCAATCCATGCAGATTCCGGAGGGTAAAGGCCGCCCGTTCATAGTCTTCCTTGACGATGAGCCAGCGCACCTGGAACAGGGCCTGTACATCGCGGTGAAAGCGGCGCAGGCCGCCGCAGCGGTCCCACCAGTCATAGAACCGCTCCTCCTGTCTGCGGCGCAGGCTCAGGCGCAGCAGGGCCACAGACGGGCGCAGATAGTGCTGGCGGTCATACGTGCCGGGAGGCTGCCGCTGCTGGAGCTGCCGGGCCCGGTCGTAATAGCCCTCGGCCTGGTCATAGGCCCATCGGGGGCGGCTGGTCAGCGGCCATTGACCGACCCGTTCCAGGAGGACGCCCAGGAGATAGGGATATACCGGCTGGTCCGGCTGCTGTCGGCAGGCCGCGAGCAGTTCCCGGACCATACGGCGGCAGCGGCAGATCCGGCCGGCCTGGCCCTTCGCCTGCCCCAGGGGCAGGCCATAGAGCAGAGAGATTTCTTCCAACAGAGATGAGCGCAGGGACAAGTAATGGAAGTCCTGGCGGAAGTGATGAGTCGGATACATGGGCAAACCTTCTTTCTTTTTCCATTTGCCCCCAGTGTAACAGGGAAAAATGAAAAAAACCTGAAAAGCAGTGCTTTTCAGGTTAAAATTTGCTGAGAAAATCATTTCTGGCTCAGTTTCGTCAGCAGGCGGATGAGTTCGGCCTGTTCGTCCTCACTGAGGCGGTTCATGAGCGTCGAAATGCGCAGATAATGGCCGGGCAGTACTTGGTCCATGAACTGGCGGCCCTGGGCCGTGAGGCTGACCTTTTTGCCCCGCTTGTCTTCCTGATCGATGACGACCGTCGTCAATCCGTCGCGGACCATGCGCTTGACCATGGTCGTAATCGTCGCCCGGGTCACGCCGGTCTTCTCAGCCAGCTGTGACGGTGCAATACCTTCCGGGCTCTGGTGCAGGACGATCATGACCCGCAGTTTCCCCTGGGACAAGTGGTATTGCTTGGCCAGGACGTCGTTGATGGACGAGCGGATGATTTCAGCGGCCTGGGAGATGCGCAGCATGGCCAGGACCGCCGACGGTTCGATTTCCGGAATGATCCGGGCGTGTTTTTCCAATTTTTCCCGCGTCGGGAATGCTTCAAATCTCATACGTCTTCCCCTCTTTTAATTAGCTTGCTAATTAAAATTATAAGATAAAACGAGGAAAAATACAAGCATTTTTCCTCGTTTTACGGAAATATTTTTATAACATATGCGTTCGATTTACATATTCTTGCTACGCAGGTCAGCTAAGATTTCCTGGACGCGGGCGACGGCCTGGTCGATAGGAACGACTTCCTGTTCGCCAGTCCGGCGGATCTTGATTTCGACAGTGCCTTCGGCAGCGCTCTTCTTGCCGACCGTGACCCGGACGGGATAGCCGATGAGGTCGGCGTCGTTGAACTTGACGCCAGCCCGTTCATTACGGTCGTCGAGGAGGACGTCGGCCTTGGCAGCCTGCAGGACCTGATAGAGGTCACCGGCGATGCGGACCTGATCCTGGTCTTTGCTGCTGACCGGGACGATGGCCACTTCAAAAGGCGCGATGGCGACAGGCCACATGATGCCGTGTTCGTCGTGGAACTGTTCGATGGCAGCGGCGATAGTACGGGTGACGCCAATGCCATAGCAGCCCATGACGTAGGGTTTGGCCTTGCCGTTCTGGTCAAGGAAGGTCGCATGGAGGGCTTCGGAATACTTCGTGCCCAGTTCAAAGACCTGGCCGACTTCGATGCCGCGAACGATTTCGACGGGTGCACCGCAGTGCGGGCATTTGTCGCCGGCGACCATGTTGCGGATGGTCGTGACCGTCACGTCTTTGAAGTCCCGCGACGGATTGACGTTCTGATAGTGATAGCCGGCCTTATTGGCACCGGTTACGCCATTGGGGACGTTCATGGCCGACGGATCGACGAGGACGAAGAACGTTTCATTATCCGGTTTATCGGCACCCATGGGGCTCATGTAGCCCGGCTGGAGGCCGTGGGCCTTCAATTCGTCTTCCGTCGCCGGTTCGATGACATTGCCGCCGACGAAATTCTGGACGGCGACGTCATTGACTTCATGGTCGCCGCGGACCATGCAGAGGACCGTCTTTTCGCCGTCGATAGTGAAAGCGACGGCTTTGATCGTCTTTTCGACGGGAATGTGGAGGAACTGGGCCAGGTCTTCAATGGTCGAGCAGTTCGGCGTTTCGATGAGTTCTACATCTTTGGCGTCTTCTGCCGGCATTTCGATGGCCTGAGGAACGGCTTTTTCAATATCTACTGCATAATCGCACTTCGAGCACGATACGATTTCGGCTTCGCCGGCCTGGGCCAGGGCCATGAATTCATGGGTGTGATTGCCGCCGATCTGGCCGCTGTCGGCTTCGACGGGCTTGAAATTCAGGCCGCAGCGCGTGAAGATGCGCGTATAGGCATCGTATTCATCCTGATAGCTCTTGTGCAGGCCTTCTTCGTCGACGTCGAAGGAATAAGCATCTTTCATGACGAACTCACGGCTGCGCATGAGGCCGAAACGCGGGCGGATTTCGTCGCGGTATTTATTCTGCATCTGCCACAGCGTGACGGGCATCTGCTTGTACGAGCGCAGTTCATTGCGGACCAGGGTCGTAATCAATTCTTCGTGTGTCGGCCCGAGGCAGAAATGATTGCCATGGCGGTCTTCGAGTTTGAACATTTCCGGGCCATAGGCATTCCAGCGGCCCGATTCATGCCAGATTTCAGCCGGCTGCATAATGGGCATCATGATTTCCTGGGCGCCGATGTTGTTCATTTCTTCGCGGACGATGGCTTCGATCTTGAGTTCGACCCGGCGGCCTAAAGGCAGGAAAGAATACAAGCCGCCGCCGTTCTTGCGGATCATCCCGGCTTTCAACATATACTGATGGCTGGCGATTTCGGCGTCTGCCGGGATTTCCCGCAGCGTCGGACTATACAATTTCGATGCTAACATGAGTTAAGACTCCTTTGCAATGGTTTTTTCAATTTCTTCCAGCAGGCTGGACACGAGCCGGTCTTCCGGCACGGTGCGCAGGACCTGGCCATGAGAAAAGACGATGCCCTTCCCCTTACCGCCGGCAATGCCGAAATCGGCTTCCCTGGCTTCACCGGGACCGTTGACGACACAACCCATGACGGCGACCTTGATGGGCACAGTCAGATGAGAAATGGCCTCTTCCACTTCCTGGGCCAGGTCGATGAGGTGGACCTGGGTCCGGCCGCAAGTCGGACAGGAAATGAGGGTCGGCCCGAAACGGCGCAGGCCAAGGGCACTGAGGATGGTCTGGCCGGCCTTGATTTCTTCGACGGGATCGCCCGTCAGGGATACGCGGATCGTATCGCCGATGCCTTCGTGGAGCAGCGTACCGATACCGATGGCCGACTTGATGCTCCCTTCACGGACCAGGCCGGCTTCGGTTACGCCCAAGTGCAGGGCATAAGGCACCTTATCGGCCAGGGCTTCATAGGCTTCGATCATCAAGGGCACGTCGGAGGACTTGAGGGAAATGACCATGTTGCGGTAATCCATGCGTTCCAGGATGCGGATATGGCGCAGGGCCCCTTCGACCATGCCTTCTGCCGTCGGATGGCCGCCGCTCTGAGCCAGGATATCTTCCGGCAGGGAACCTGTATTGATGCCGATACGGATGGGGATTCCCTTAGGACGTACTTTTTCGACGACTTTGACGACATTGTCGTCAGATCCGATATTGCCCGGATTGATGCGCAGGGCCTGGACGCCGCTGTCGACGGCGGCCAGGGCCAGGCGGTAATCGAAGTGGATATCGGCGACAATGGGGATATCCACGGCCTGAACGACGGCGGCCAGGCCTTTGGCCGCTTCCATATCGGGAACGGCGAAGCGCAAGATTTCAGCGCCATACGATGCCAGGCGGCGGGCATCGACGACGGCTTCGGCCATATGGGCCGGGTTGACCGTCGACATGGTCTGGACCGATACGGGTGCATCGCCGCCGATGGTGACGCTGCCCGCCTGGACGGGAAGAGATTTTCTACGTTTCATGCAAGGCCTGCCTTTCTAAAAGCGGCTGATATCCTGAAACATGGCGAAGAGGAACAGGGAGCCCAAGAGGACGGCCCCTGTGACCTGGATGTAGTACAACGCCCGTTTCGGCATCCGCCGGCGCGTAATACCTTCGAGAATCAATAAAATAATATAGCCCCCATCGAGGAGCGGTACGGGCAGGAGATTCAAGATGCCCAGGTTGAGGCTGAGGAAGGCCGTGAACATGAGCAAATTGGCAAAGCCCGATGCAGCGACCTGACCGGCCAGCTGAGCGACGCCGATAGGACCGGCGACTTCGGCCTTTTCCCGGCCCGTCACCATATCATAGAGGCCGACGATCATGAGCTGGCAGAGCTTGCCTGTCCGTTGGACGGCCATGCCCGCCGATTCAAAGAAGCCATGAGCTTCTTTGGTCGTCATGGGCATGACGCCGAGCATGGCTTTCTTCGAGGCGCTGTCTACGTCAGGCACCATTTCGACGCCCTGGATCTGGCCGTCCCGTTCGATTTCCACGGTAACGACGGCGTGGCTGTATGGCGCGACGGCCTGAGAAATATCAGACCATTTGGAAATTTCCTGGTTGCCGATGCGGACGATGCGGTCGCCGGCTGCAAGGCCCGACTGTTCGGCCGGTGAGCCGGCGATGGTCGAGCCGACGACGGCTTCCGGCGAAACGGTCACCGTACCGACGACGAAGAACAGGCCCCACAAGAGGACGATGGCCAGGACGAAGTTCATGATACCGCCGGCAGCGATGACGATCATGCGCTTCCAGACAGGTTTGCTCAGGAAAGATTTATCGTTCAAGTCTTCCTCTTCCGTCATGCCGGCGATGCGGTTGAATCCGCCAAGAGGAATGGCCCGCAGGGAATATTCTGTATCTCCGCGGCGTACACTGTACACTTTGGGACCAAAGCCGAGTGCGAACTCATCGACCTGCATCCCCGCCCACTTGGCCGTCGCGAAATGGCCCAGTTCGTGGACGAAGACGATGACACTGAAGACGAAGATCGTCGCTAAAATAGTAAGACCCACGGGAAATCCCCTTTCTACAGCAAGGAAGCAGCACAGCGGCGGGCCCAGGCATCGGCCTGGCGGATAGACGCCAGGGTGACGTCATGCGAGACCGTGTGCCGTTCCATGACTGTACGGACAATATCAAAAATACGCGTAAAGGAAATCTCTTTACGCAGAAAAGCATAGACGGCGACTTCATTGGCCCCGTTGAGGACACAGGGCATGGTACCGCCGATGCGGCCGGCTTCATAGGCCAGGCCGATGGATGGGAACTTCTCGTCGTCAGGCGGGAAGAATTCCAGCGTCCCCAGCGTCTTCCAGTCGATGGGCCGGGCGCCGCGGACGGTCATCCGTTCCGGATAGGTAAAGGCGTACTGGATGGGCAGGCGCATATCGGGCATGCCCAGCTGAGCCAGGACAGAACCGTCGATGAACTCGATCATGGAATGGATGATGCTCTGCGGCTGGATGACGACTTCGATCTTGTCGAAGGGCATGTGGAAGAGCCAGTGGGCTTCGATGACTTCCAGGCCCTTATTGAACATCGTCGCCGAATCGATGGTGATCTTGCCACCCATGTTCCACGTCGGATGCTTGAGGCACTGTTCGACCGTAATCGACGAAAATTCCGACGCAGGCCGGCGGAAATGGGGTCCGCCGGAAGCCGTGACCAGCAGTTTGGCCACTTCTTCCGGGCGGCGCCCCTGGAGGCACTGGAAGATGGCCCCGTGCTCGCTGTCGACGGGCAAGATGCGGACGCCGCGGGCTGCGGCTTCCTTCATGACCAGTTCACCGGCAGCGACGAGGGTTTCCTTGTTGGCCAGGGCGATGTCCATCCCCTTCTCGATGGCGTGGAGCGTCGGTTCGATACCGGCGGCGCCGACGAGGGACGTCAGGACGATCTGGGCGTCGCATTCATCGATGAGTTTCAAGAGGCCGTCACTGCCGGAAAAGACAGTACACGCCGGACCGACGGCACGGCGCAGTTCATCAGCCGCCTTTTTGTCGACCATGCAGGCCCATTTCACCTGATGGTCCCGGACCTGGCGGGCCACTTCCTGCCAATGGGAATAAGCGGCGACGCCGGCCAGGCGGAAGGCCTCGGGATGGGCGTCGATGACGTCGACGGCCTGGGTCCCGATAGAGCCGGTACTGCCTAAAATCAAAATATCCTTCATTCCCTGCCCTCCTTTAAATGACCAGCATCAAATAGACGTACATAGCCGGCGCTGCAAAGAGCAGGCTGTCGAAGCGGTCGAGGACGCCGCCGTGGCCAGGGATGATGTTCCCCGAATCCTTGACGCCGCAGACGCGCTTCAAGATGGATTCGACCAGATCGCCTAAAGGAGCCATGATGCCGATGATGACGCCAATGGCCAGGGCGTGGAGGACGGAGAATTTAAAGATGAGCGAAAAGATGATGGCCACGGCCAGGGTACCGACGAAACCGCCGATAGCACCTTCGCGGGTCTTGCCGGGGCTGATGGCCGGGCAGAGCTTGACTTTGCCCATCATCTTGCCGACGGCAAAGGCAAAAGTATCGCTGGCCCAGGTCGAAAAGATGAGGAGAAAGACGAAGAACCGCGCCGGTTCCAACATGACGGCGCCGAAGCTGCTGCCCATGAAGGAAGCCACAGAGCCGCTGCGCAGGGCCAGCATGGCCAGAAAGCCACAGCCGATATAGAGCAGGCCGTACAAGGTATAGGCACTGTCTACGGGCTTAATCTTGTTGTGGAAAAAGACGGTCCGCAGCATGAGCCAGAAAAGGAGGCCCAAGGCCAGGACGAGCATGACCTTGGTGCTGCCGAACCAATAGGCGGCCAGCATGGCGACGAGCCATACGGCACCGCACTTGTCGGCCGTCACGGCGTGGAGCTTGTGGACCAGGTTGCCGTATTCATACCAGGCGACGAGGGATAACAGGGCCATCATGAGGAAAAACAGCCAGTTCCCTTCGTAAATCACAAAAATCGTAAAGGCACCACCGACGATGCCTGTCAGTATTCGTTTTGCCAACATATCATATACCTTCCCTGATTTATTTTAAGCCGCCAAAGCGCCGTTCCCGGCCCTGGAAGGACAAAATAGCTTCGACCAGGGTATCTTTGCTGAAATCGGGCCAGCAGAGCTGGGTGTACCAGAATTCGGCGTAGGCCATCTGCCAGAGGAGGAAATTGCTGACCCGCTTGTCCGCACCGGGGCGGATGAGCAGATCGACGTCATTTTCCGGCTCCGTATAGAGATACTGGGCCAGCATCGCTTCGCTAATGTCTTCGGGGCGGATCTGGCCGTCCCGGACGGCTTCTGCCACTTTGCGGGCAGCCTGGGTGATTTCCAGGCGGCCGCCGTAATTGACGGCGACGTTGAGGATAAGGCCCGTATTGGCGGCCATTTCGGCTTCGGCCTGAGAAAAGGTATCCTGCAGGTCCGGATGGAGCCGCTTCATATCGCCGATGACGTGGAGCTGCACGTTGTGTTCCTTGAGTTCCAGGAGATTCTTGCTCAGGTAACTCTTCATGAGCTTCATGATGTACGACACTTCTTCATCAGGGCGCTTCCAATTTTCCGTAGAAAAGGCATAGACCGTCAGGACCTTGATGCCCAGGTCGTCGGCAGCGACGACGATGCGCTTGAGCGTATCGGCACCGGCGCGATGGCCGTAACTGCGGGGCAGGCCCTTGCGCTTGGCCCAGCGGCCATTGCCGTCCATGATGATGGCTACGTGGCGGGGAATGTTGTTCGGATCCAGCATGGCTTCGGACACGGAGCCTGCTGTTTCCTTCTTTTTGCCAAAAAAGTTAATCATGCTGTACGTCTCCATTTCGCAGGGCTGCCGCTACGGATCCGCTCATCTCCAGGCTGTCGTTGACCAAGAGGCAGACTGTGCCGTCATCCCGCCGCTGGGCGCGGATGACATAGGTCTGCTCAGGGTCGCAGTGGAAAAAGTGGCTCCGCGACAGCGTCCGCTCTATGACAAAAGGAATATTTTTTTCCTGTAATACAGATTTGGCATACCGTAACGGCATGCCAATAAAAATCCGTATATCCATCATACGGCCATGACTTCTTTTTCTTTTTTCGCTTTGATTTCGTCGATGACCTTGATTTTTTTATCCGTCAGCTTCTGGATGTTTTCCTGACCTTCTTTGCTGTCATCTTCCGTGACTTCCTTCTTCTTTTCCATCTTCTTGATGGTTTCGTTGGCGTCGCGGCGGATATTGCGGATGACGACTTTCGAGTCTTCGGCAATCTTGCTGACTTTCTTGCTCAGTTCCTTACGGCGTTCTTCCGTCAGCTGGGGGATTTCCAGGCGGATGATCTTGCCGTCGTTGTTCGGGTTCAGGCCCAAGTCGGACTTGAGGATGGCCTTTTCGATTTCACCGAGCATCTTCGGTTCCCACGGGGCGATGGTGATCATGCGCGGTTCCGGAGCGGCCACATTGGCGACCTGTTTGACCGGCGTCGGCGTACCATAGTAGTCGACGGTGATCCGGTCCAGCAGCGACGTGCTGGCGCGGCCCGTGCGGATCGACGACAATTCCCGTTTCAGGGCTTCGATGGTCTTGTCCATCTTTTCTTCGTGCTGGGCAATGATTTCTTTTACTTCCATGTCAATCACTTCCTTATTTTATTTTTATAAGTATATCATACAGCTTTTAGTCTTCTTTGTCGACTACAGTGCCTAAATCTTCTCCACTGGCGGCTTTGACGATGTTCCCCGGCTGGTCGATGTTGAAGACGACGATGGGGATGTTGTTGTTGCGGCAGAGCGTCGTAGCCGTAGCATCCATGACCTTCAGGTCTTTGTTGATGACGTCGAGATAGGTCAGATGCTTGAACATCTTCGCATCCGGATTGAGTTTGGGATCGCTGTCATAGACGCCGTCGACGCCGTTCTTGGCCATGAGGATGGCATCGGCTTCGATTTCAGCAGCCCGCAGTGCGGCTGTCGTATCCGTCGAGAAGTAAGGGTTGCCCGTACCGGCACCGAAGATGACGACGCGGCCTTTTTCCATATGGCGGATAGCCCGGCGGCGGATATACGGTTCAGCGACCTGCTGCATGTTGATAGCCGTCTGGACGCGGGTAGCGACGCCGTTCTTTTCCATAGCGTCCTGGAGGGCCAGGGAATTCATGACCGTAGCCAGCATGCCCATGTAGTCTGCCGAGACGCGGTCCATGCCTTTAGCCGAGCCGGACAGGCCGCGCCAGATGTTGCCGCCGCCAACGACGATGGCGACCTGGACGCCGAGCTTATTGACTTCGACGACCTGCTTGGCAATGGTTTCGACCGTTTCCGGGTCGATGCCGTAACCCTGTTTGCCAGCCAGTGCTTCGCCGCTCAATTTCAATACGATGCGATGATACTTTTTCGATTCCATAAAAGAAGTGCCTCCTCTGTCGGTATACAAGTCCAATTAGAAAATAAGAGAACACGGGTTGGGTGTTCTCTTATGCAATCTTATTTAGCTTGTGCCATTACTTCGGAAACAAAATCATCGTTCCGTTTTTCCAGGCCTTCACCCAATTCATAACGCGTATAACGGCGGATGTCGATTTTTTCACCGATCTTAGCGATGGCTTCCGTAACGACCTGCTGGACCGTCTTGTCAGAATCTTTGATGAATTCCTGATCGAGGAGGCAGTTTTCTTTGTAGAATTTTTCGATACGGCCGACAATCATCTTTTCGACGATCTTTTCCGGTTTGCCTTCGTTCAGGGCCTGCTGGCGGAGAACTTCTTTTTCGTGTTCCAATACGTCAGCCGGAACTTCTTCGCGTTTGAGGTATGCCGGTTTTGCAGCAGCGATCTGCATTGCAATGTCTTTGCAGAGTGCTTTGAAGTTATCTGTCTGAGCGACGAAGTCCGTTTCGCAGTTGACTTCGACGAGAACGCCGATACGGCCGTTGCCATGGATGTAAGAATAAACCAAACCTTCAGCAGCGATGCGGTCTGCTTTCTTAGCTGCTGCAGCCAAGCCGTGTTCGCGAAGCAAGTCGACGGCTTTTTCCATGTCGCCGTTGCTTTCGGTCAATGCTTTTTTGCAGTCCATCATGCCTGCACCGGTTTTTGTTCTTAATTCTTTTACCATTGCTGCTGTAATAGCCATGAGTATTCCTCCTAAAAGTAATGTGAATTATACAGTTTGAAGAAAGGTAAGAAGCAAAGGCTCCTTACCTTTCTATAATAACCATTCAGTTCTCAAAGAACGAGTAATCTTATTCTGCTGCTTTTTCTTCAGCGGCTTCAGCACCTTCAGCGGCGCCTTCTTCAGTCTGTTCGCCCTGGTTGCCTTCGAGGACAGCGTCAGCGATCTTGCCGGTCAAGAGTTTGACGGCGCGGATAGCGTCATCGTTAGCCGGGATCGGATAGTCGATGACATCGGGGTCGCAGTTGGTGTCAACCGTAGCGATGATGGGGATGTGAAGTTTGCGGGCTTCAGAAACAGCGATTTCTTCTTTTTTCGGGTCGATGATGAAGAGAGCGTCCGGGAGTTTCTTCATGTCTTTGATGCCGCCGAGGTATTTCTGAAGTTTTTCCATTTCATGTTTGAGGAGCGTAACTTCTTTCTTCGGCAAGAGTTCGAACGTGCCATCTTCGGCCTGTTTTTCCAATGTCTTCAAGCGTTTTACGCGCTTTTCGATGGTCTGGAAGTTGGTGAGCATACCGCCGAGCCAGCGTTCGTTGACGAAGTACTGGTTGCAGCGTTCTGCTTCGTTTTTAATGGATTCCTGGGCCTGTTTTTTCGTGCCTACGAAGAGGACTTTGCCGCCTTCAGCAGCCAGGTCGCGGACAAAATTGTAAGCTTCGTCCATTTTCTTAACGGTTTTCTGCAAGTCGATGATGTAGATACCGTTACGTTCGGTGAAGATGAAACGAGCCATCTTCGGGTTCCAACGGCGGGTCTGATGACCGAAATGAACGCCGGCTTCCAATAATTGTTTCATAGATACTACTGCCATAATTGTAATTCCTCCTGTTTTTTCCTCCGCCCGGTCATCGCTCATCTTCACCCTTCCCCACGGGGAACGGGCACAGTGCTGAGCTCGCCAAGCGTGTGTATTTTAGGGTTTGGTATTCAAACCTTTGGTATTATAGCATATATGACAAACAAGGGCAAGCATTTTTTCAAATGCCTGCCCTTGCTTTGAGTTGTAAGTTTGCAGTTCGTAGCGGATAATGAAAAATTTAATTCAGGACATAGACCGGTACGGTGTGGCGGCCGAAGTTCATGCAGGCATCGTAGTCTTCCATGCAGAGGTCGATGCGGTTGCCGAGGATGGCTCCGCCTGTATCTTCGGCCCGGGCTACGCCATAGCCGGGAATGAAGACCGTCGAGCCCAGGGGAATGACGTTGGGGTCGACAGCGACGACGCCATAACGGGCCCGCGTCCCCATGCGGGTGATGCACTGGCCGTCGCCGTCCGTCGGCAGATAGGCCGTCGCTTCCATGGTGATGATCTTCTGGTAGTGGGATACATCACCTGTGCTGGTATTGATTTCAACGGTTTCCTTAGTGCCGACTTTGCGGACCAGAGGCTGCATTTCCGAAATGAGCTCCGTCGACAGCGTTTCCTTGTCGGCGACCTGGCCGTCGACGCTGACGATGTTCAGCTTGACCCGCTTGCGGCCGTTCTGCCCTTCCTGGATGACTTTCTCTTCGCCCTGGCCCAAGGTTTCATCAGGGATGCTTTCGATGGCATAGGGCACGACTTCATCTTCCGTGATGGTCTTGCGCGATACGTGGCCGATGACGATGTGCTGCCCCGCCTGGAGCGGTTTCTGGACGTCGCCATAAGGGCGGTACTTTTCCTTATTATAGCCGTACTGTTCGGCGACTTCCTGGGAATTGTGCTTGGCCGTGTAGACTTCCTGGGTCTGTCCGCGGTACTCCAGGGTGACCGGGATGGCCCGGCGCACCTTGACGTAGCTGCCGTCGTCGAGTTTCTGCGTCGAAACATCGATTTCATCGTAATCACCGATGTCGATATTGTTTTCCCGCATCAATGCCTTTTCATTGACAGCGTGGGTATATACCTGGCGGGTTTCGCCATCGGCGACGAGGGTCACTGATTTCCCCCTGTCGATGAACCCTGTCAGGGACACGATGACCAATAAGGCGATCATCGTCGCGTACATGCGTGTAATCGGTCGTTTATTCTTGAATCCAGTCATGCTGAATCGTTTCCAGTCCATGCCATGCCTCCTAATGCTTTTCTTTTCATTGTAGCAAAGACCGGCAGGCTTGTCAATTTACTTGTCTTCTTCAGCAGGACGCGGGCGCAGGACGACGTTGCGGAACTGGCGGGCTGCCTTCTTCCGTTCCGATGCCAGCCGTTCAGCTTCGCGCTGGCATGTATCCTGGGCGTTGACAGACTTGCCCTTGCGTTCGTCTGCCAGGTAGCGGTACGAGCCGTCGCTGTTCATAGCATAGGCCTTGACGTTGTCGTCGAAGTATACTTTCAGGATGCGCTTGATCCGTTCTTTATGCGGCGGGAATTCGACAGGTGTCATCAATTCGACGCGTTCGTTGAGGTTGCGCGGCATCCAGTCTGCCGAAGAAATGAAGACGTCTTCCTTGCCGCCGTTGTAGAAGTAGAACAGGCGGCTGTGTTCCAGGAAGCGGCCGACGATGCTGTGGACTTCGATGTTTTCGCTGATGCCAGGCAGGCCAGGGCGGATGACGCAGATGCCGCGGACGATGAGGCGGATCTTGACGCCGGCTGCCGACGCTTCATAGAGCTTGGCGATGACGTACTTATCGAGGAGCGAATTCATCTTGGCCACGATGACGGCTTTCTTGCCGGCCTTGGCCTGAGCGATTTCCTGATCGATTTCCTGATAAATCGTTTCCCGCAGGTTGAGCGGCGCAACGGCCAGCTTATTCCACTGAGGAGGATCGGAGTAGCCCGACAAGAGGTTGAAGAAAGCCGATGCGTCGACGCCGATGAGGGTATTGGCCGTCAGGATGCCGACGTCCGTATAGATGCGGGCCGTCTTGCCGTTGTAGTTGCCCGTCGCCAAGTGGACATAGCGGCGGATGCCGTCTTCTTCGCGGCGGACGACGAGGGTGATCTTAGAATGGGTCTTGAGGCCCATGATGCCGTAAATGACATGGCAGCCGGCTTTTTCCAGCTTGCGGGCCATGTGGATATTATTTTCTTCATCGAAACGGGCCTTGACTTCCATGAGGACCGTGACCTGTTTGCCGTTTTCGGCGGCCTGGGCCAGGGCGACGATGATGGGCGACTTGCTGCTGACGCGGTAGAGCGTCTGTTTGATGGCCAGGACATGGGGGTCCGTCGCAGCCAGCTGGATGAAGTGTTCTACCGTTTCAAAGGTTTCATAGGGATGATGGACTATGATGTCCCGTTCGGCAATGGCCGACCAGAAATCAGGCGCGTCGATGGCGGCCAGTTCCGACGACGGCTGCGGCGTCACCGGCGGATAGCGCAGGTCATCGTAGCCGTCGATGCCGACGAAGGAGAAGAAGACCTTGCAGTCCAGGGGACCCGGAATCGAATAGATGTCCCGTTCTTCGAGCTGCAGTTCATCGCGCAGGAAGTCGCGGATCATGCGCGACGACGAAGCAGCCAGTTCCAGGCGGACAGCCGCCCCTTTGCGGCGTTTCTTCAGGCTCTTTTCGACTTCCATCAGGAGGTCTTCGGCATCGTCGTCGATATCCAGGTCGGCGTCTCGGGTGACGCGGAACGGTTCGACTTCCAGGATGTCGCAGCCCAGGAAGAAGCGTTCCGCATAAGCGGCGATGACGTCTTCCAGGAAGAGGAACTGATGACCTTCATGCTGCTTGCCAGCCGGCGAAACACTGTCCGGGACCTTGATGATGCGGTCGATGACTGACATCGGGACCGGCAGGATAGCCGTCTTGACCGAGCGGTCCCCCTGTTTGCGGCGCAAGAGGACGGCCAGGTTCAGGTTCAGGCTAGACAGGAATGGGAAGGGATGGCTGGAATCGACGGCCATGGGCGTGACGACCGGGTAGATTTCCCGTTCAAAGAAGCTTTCCAGCCACAGCCGCTGGTCATCGTCAAGGGCATCGACGCCGATGAAGTGCAGGCCGTGAGCTTGCAGCTTCTGCTGGATATCTCCATAGTAGCGGTACTGGTCGCCGACCAGCTTATGGACCATGGACTGGATGGCTTCAAACTGTTCCTGCGGCGTCATGCCGGCGATGTCGATGTGCTTGACCCCGCTTTCGACGAGGTGCTTGACACCGGCGACGCGGATCATGAAGAATTCATCCAGGTTCGACGCTGCGATGGCGATGAAATTCAGCTGTTCCAGCAGCGGGTTGGACGGGACGATGGCTTCGCGCAGGACCCGTTCATTGAATTTGACCCATGTACATTCACGATTTAAAAAATATTGAGCATCCGTAAAATCTGCCATGATTATCTTATCCTTTCACTAATTTCGTCGAAATGCCAAAGACTTCGGCAAAGTCGACGGCCATTTTCAGGTATGTCCAGCGTTCCAGAGAAATATCGGCATCGGCCGTATAATGGACGACGAGCTCGTCTTCCCTGAGTTCCGCCCGGATGGCGCTGATTTTCCCTAAATGGCTCTTGTCCAGGGAATCGGCCAGGCGGAAAATCGCCGTCAGCTTAGCCGTAATGACCTTCTGCCGTGGCGTCAGGGAATGGTAGACTGGCGACGCTTCCTGCAAGGTACCGTCAAAGGCATAGTAGAGGACGGCGGCCAGGATTTCCTTTTCATCGTCGGCCAGGCCGAAGAGGTCCGTTTCCCTGATGAGGTTATACGTGCAGAGGTTGTGTTTGCGGATATTGATGAATTTCCCCGTTTCGTGGAAAATCGCGGCCAGGCGGAGCAGATAATTATAGCTGTAATCGAGGCCGATGAACTGGTACAGCGCCTGGAAGAGGACGTTGCAGTATTCTTCGATGCGGGCGGAATGGATGGAATCGGACAAGTACTTCTTGGCCAGGCGGCGCATCATGTCCAGGAGCAGGCCCTGGACATGGGCCATATAATCGTTATGGGTCTTTTCGGCCACATAATACATGGTATAGCCTTCAGTAAAGGTCGTCGGCATGACGACCAGCATGTCGATATCGACGATGCGCAGCAGTTCATAATACAAGAGAATCGTCGGCATGATGACATTGGCCAGGTTCTGGGACAGGCCGAAGCGCTTCATGAGCTTGAACGACGTGACGCCGTGGAAGGAATAGACGAACTGGCGCAGTTCATCCGGCGTGATCAGGAAGAGGCCGTTTTCACTGGTCTTGCCCATGAGGCGTGCCACCAAGTTGGCTCCGCGGCCAGACAGGACGATATACTTGATATCATACTGCTGGACGCCTTTCCAGAGCGGATAAAGGGTGCCGTAGATATATTCGCGCACAGCCGTCGGGAACGTCAGCTCGTCACGCTGTTTTTCCGTAAAATTTTCCAGGATGCGCAGGGAGCCGATGTGGATATTCTGCTGGAATAAGAGGCGGTCCGATTTCCAGCAGGTCAGGCCGACGCCGCCAGACGTGATGTCCAGGAGCATGACGGCTTTATCGGCAAAATTGAATTTGCCTTTCAATACATTATAATAAAGACCAAAGAACTTATAATAGATTTCCTTGGTCATGTGGATGACTTCGACGTCGAAGCCCGTACGGATATGGATCTGGTCAAGGACACTGATCAAGTTGTCGGCTTCGCTGATGACTGTCGTCGACAGGACGCGGACATCTTTGACATCATAGTCGCAAAGGAGCTGGCGGAATCCCAGCAGGACCTGACAGATTTCGTTCAGGGACTGAAAACTGACGTGATGGCGCTGGAATACCGTTTCCCCATATTTTACTTCTCGGGATACATTTTCGATGATTTCCATATCATCCAAAGACGAGTAAGCAATGACCTTCAAGGTCATATTGACCGTCCCGATATGGATGATACCGAAAACATTCCGGGTTTGTTTTTCCATTACTCTCCCCACTTTTCTTGACGGTATAGTTGCTGTCTAGCTGATACTCTTCTTATTATACATGAAAGTCACCGTATGTATGTATATTTTTTGTAAAAATTTTCGGCATGCCTCTCTATTCTGTAGTATAATGGAAAAGGTAAACGATAAACTTGATAAACATCCGCAGAAACGAGGTATACCATGGAAAAATTAGCCATCATCGACATGGGCTCTAACTCCATCCGTTTTGTCGTCATGCAGATTGCCGACAACCAGTCTTATTCCCTGCTCTATCAGGAAAAAGAAGCCATCCGCCTGGGCCACGGCCTGAGCCAGACCGGCGTCATCAGTGAAGAAGGGATGCAGCGGGCCCTGACCTGCCTGCATGTCTATAAGCACATCATGGAAGTCATGGACATCCATGAATGCCGGGCCGTCGCGACGGCAGCCGTCCGCAATGCCAGCAACGGCGAAGCTTTCCTGAAGCGCATCAATGCCGAAACGGGCATCACCATGAACGTCATCACCGGTGAACGGGAAGCGTACTTAGGCTATCTCGGCGTCATCAACACCATCGCCATGAAGGACTTCCTCATCTTCGACCTGGGCGGTGCCAGCGTCGAAATGACCTTAGTCCGCGACGGAGAAGCCGTCCATTCCCTGTCGGTCCCCATCGGCGCCGTCACACTGACGGAAAAATTCGGCACCCAGGGCAATCCTGATTCCGAAGCCATTGCCAGCCTGATGAAATTCGTCCGCAAAAAGATGGCCGCCGTCCCCTGGATAGAGGACATCCAGCTGCCCATCGTCGGCATCGGCGGTACAGCCCGTAACTTCGCCAAAATGGACCAGCGGGCGACGAATTATGAACTGTCGAAGCTCCATAATTACATCATGCCCCTGGAACATTTTGAAAATCTCTATCATGAAATCACGACGCGGACCAGTGCCAACCGCAAGAAAATCGACGGCCTGTCCAGTGAACGCTCTGACCTCATCGTCGCCGGTGCAGCCGTCATCAAGACCATCTTCGACATGACGGGCAGCCCGGAAATGGTCGTCAGCGGCTGTGGCCTCCGCGAAGGTTTATTCTTTGAATACTACGCTTCGTACTGCCAGCTGCCGTCACCGCGTTTCGACGACATCCTCGATTTCAGCGTCAAGAACTTCATCGGTACGCTGAGCGGCATCATCATCAACCAGGCTCACTACGACCAGGTCACGCGCATTGCCACCCAGCTCTTCGACCAGCTCCAGCCGCTCCACGGCTACGGCCCGCGGGAACGCCTCCTGCTGCAGACAGCCGCCCGCATGCACGATGTCGGCAAGATCATCAACTTCTACAACCACGCCCGCCATTCGGCCTTCATGATTGCTCATGCCCCGCTCTACGGCCTGACCCAGGTCGAACAAATCATTACGGGCTTCATCGCCGGCTTCCATCACGGCATCAGCCGCAAGATCATCCGGGCCTACCGTTACGCCAACATGGCCTCTGCCGAAGACTGGATCATGATCCGCAAACTCTCGACCATCCTGGCCCTGGCCGAAGCCTCGGACCTGACGTATGAACAAATCGTCACCGACGTCGAAGTCACACTGGCCGAAAACGTCGCCGTCATGATCATCACGACGGCGCCGGGCTCGACGTACAACGCCGCTGACTACGAAATGAAACAACTGAGCAAACAATTCAAAAAAGAATTCGGCGCTTCCCTGCTCCTCGTCTGGAAGTAAGGGTCCGGATAAAAAAAGGGGCTGTCGCACATGCGACA
>OHBJ01000019.1_pt1 | contig 55675 bp, 43 predicted proteins | sample 1577241 | NCBI WGS metagenome assembly OHBJ01 (sample SAMEA3541594, study PRJEB24748) | human gut metagenome | biome: human gut; feature: human-associated habitat; material: faeces | place: China | collected 2012 | reverse complement strand
TGCGACTCGCGTGCCGCACAGAAGGCGAACACCACGAATATGATGGAGAAACAGAGCATCACCATACCGCCGAAGAACCCGAATTTTCGGTAAAGCACCCGCTTGGTGAAGAGATAGTCGGCTACGAAGAGTATGAATAGCACGAAAGCTATGGCGGCCAACAGAGCCCATGTGTCGGACTTAGTGTCGCGTGAGAAGGCGTTATATATAGAGGAGAAGAACCAGGGCTCGTCGGGCGAGATGTTGACGGGTTCGCCATGGAGGTCGGCACGGTTTTTCTTCTCTATCTGCTGTGAGACGTATTCGAGGTTGTTGTTGATTTCGTCGTTGTCTGGTTCGAGGCGGCGTGCCTGCTCGTAGCACTTTCGGGCGTGGCCGAGGTCGTGCATCTTGACGTAAGTGTTGCCCAGGTTGTAGAGCAGTTCGGCGGAGGCGGGATACTCCCCTGCCAGCGTCTTGTAGAGTTGCAGAGCTTCGGAGTAATTCCCGGCGTCATATTCCTTCTGGGCGGTGGCCAGGGCGTTGGCTTCCTTCTGCGGCACGTCGGCCAGTGCGCCGAAGACAGTCAGCAGCAGGGCCGCTATCAGTGTCAGATATATCTTACTACTTTTCATGTTTGGCTTTCTTAAATGAATCTTCTAACTCGTTGATGACCTCCACGCCGTTATCGTAGAGCGACTGCATGGAGCGCGTGTCGTCAGACTTTGAATACTTAGCAAACTCGCAATCGTCGAGCAGCGCAAGCAAATCTTTTATGGTCTTCTCCCCTATTCCGGCTTCGGCGAGTATCTTGCTGACATTCTCACGATTAAGCTCGGAGGTAGGAATCTTCATCTTGAAACCGATGTATCCCCAGAGGGCCAGCAACATTTCGTCGAGGAACTGTTCGCGCTGGTTCTTCTGCAGACAAACAGCGGCCTTGCGGAGGCGTTTCTGAGCCATCTTGTTGGCCTTTCGGCTCATCACGGCACTGAAGTCGGCGTTGGCTTTCACATATTTGCGGTAGGCTATGACGGCCACGATGAGAAGCAGCGCGGGCAGGATGAAGCTCAGCCAGTAGGGGAAGCGGTAAACGAACGGGATGTTCTCGCGTGAGAGGCTTTCCACCTTCTGGAGCTTGGGCTCGAAGACGGCACGCTTGGCGCGCTGCGACTTGCCCGACTCGCTGCCCTTCTCCACGTGTATCTTGTAACCCTTGGCGACGGCCGTCTCATATTGGCCGGTCTCTGGATTGAAGTAGACGAGCTTGACGTCGGGAATCTGGAAATCGCCCGTTTCCGAGGGCATGAAGGTGTAATCGAACTTGATGTTGCCGGAGACGTTGCCGCCGTTGAGCTGAGCGTTGATGTTGGTTTCGGGCGACGATATGTCGAGCGACTTCGGGAAGGTGTTGGAGAGTTCCGGAAGCACCACGTATTTGAGGTTGCCGGTACCGGCCACAGTGTAGGTGATATTGTAAGCCTCGCCGGTGCGGAACGTCTTCCCTTCGAGCTTCGAGGAGATTGAGAATTTACCCACGCCGCCGGAGAAGTCGGCCGGCTTGGGCTGCGGCAGCTGTCGCACATTGACGCTCAGGTCGTTAGGCGAGACGTTGAGCTGCAGCGGGCGGTTAACCACCATCGTGCCGAAGAAGCTCTCACGGTAGTACTCGCTCTGGTCCACACTGACGGTGTATGTGTTGCCCTTGACCTGCAGGTTGCCGGTCATTTGCGGGAAGATAACGTAGCGGGCAATGACGGCGGTGTAGTAGCGTTTGCCATTGTAGTTTTCCACTTGCAGATTGGCGTCGGTCTGCTTCGACTCCTCCACCACGAAGCCCTCGAACTTGGGCGATGCCGTGGCGCCGATGAACTTGATGCGGGCGTAGTTGGAGTAAAGCTTCACTGTGTAGACCAGCGCTTCTTGCTCGTAGGCGTTGCTCTTGGATACGGAGGCGCGCATGAAGAGGTTGCCGTCCCCCCTGCCTATGAACTTGGGACCGGACGACTCACCCTGATGCGCCTGCGGTTGCGGCTGGCGGCTTTGCGACTCCTCGTTGGCTGCGACGCCGGTGGTGGCGTTGGCCGCGTTTCCGCCTATGGTGTAAGGGACTGTGTTACTTCGCACGCCTTGCACCTGAATCGGGCCTATACGGTAATTGCCCGGCGCCTTGGCACGGCACAGTAGCGTAAGTTCACTCTTGGAGGAGGCCCTGCCATTGTTGACTTCGGCAAACTGGCCGAAGTTCTGCCCCATTATGTTGGCGCCCGGGACGTCGATGTCCGGTATGGAGGAGATGCCGTTGAGTGTAACGACTACCTGGAATTTGTCGTTGACATTTATGCGCCCATTCCCGGTCAGCGGGATAATCCTGACGCTTATGGAGGCTGCCATGGCGGTGACGACGGCCAATAGCAATGCGCTCAGGAATGTCAGAAATCGTTTATTATGGTTCATATTGTAGTAGCTTTAATGGTCTTTCCGGAGGCTACGGGCTCCGGATTCTGTGGCACGGGCGCGGAGACGGTGTGTTGCGCCTTGTCTGTCTCGATGCCTTTCTCCACGTGTATCTTGTAGCCTTTGGCCACGGTGGTTTCGTATTGTGCAGTTGCCGGGTTGAAGTAGACGAACTTAAAATCGGCAATCTCGAAATCGCCGGGTTCCGACGGCACGAACGTGTACGTAATTTTCATCGTGCCGGTGACGGTGTCGCCGCTGACCAACTCGTTGCTGTCAATGACGTGCGACTTTATGTCAATCCCCTGCGGAAGGTTGAAGCCGGGAGTCGGAAGCACGGCATACGCCAAGTTGCCGGGCCCGGAGATAGTATAAGTGATGTCGTAAGCCTCGCCGGTGCGGAAAGCCTTACCGTCAAGCTCGGAGGAGATTGTGAAATCACCCACACCGCCGGAGAAGTCATCCGGCTGAGGCTCCGGCAATGGCAATACGTTTACAGACAGGTCGTTGGGATTTAGATTGAGTTCCGTAGTGGTGTTTTCTCCATCCGACTTCCCTGTCCCATTTAAGTCAAAGTAATTTCCTGAGTAATCATTCTCATCTACCTCTATGATATATGGATTTCCTATTAGGATAAACTCGCCACTATCATACGGCTCCATGATGTACCGACTTATAACCGCGGTCAGGTATTCCTTGCCGTCGATTCTTTCAACTTGAAATACCTCATCAGCCGGCGTGATGTCTTTTACAGTAAAGCCTGTAAACTCGGGTTTAGCATGAGTAGAAATATTCTTGATGCTCGCATAGTTGGAGTAGAGTTTCACTGTGTAAACAATGGCTTCACACTCGTAAGCAGTGCTTTTGGAGATAGAAGCCCGCAGAAACATTTCTCTATCAACCGGCTTAGAACTTGCAGTGGTAGCGTTGCCGCCTATTGTGTACGAGACCTTATTGCTGCGCACTTTGCCTACTTTAATCGGACCTAAACTATAATTGCCCGGTTCTTTGGCACGGCAAAGTAGCGTGACTTCTGTCTTCGTGACTGGTCTTTCTCCTGAGACGCTCGCTATCTGATTGACGCTGGTTCCCATAATTGTAGCACCCGGGATATCGATGTCCGGCACATCAGAAATCCCGTTCAGATTTACCACGACCTGAAATTTGTCATTGACATTTATCCGGTTGCCGCCAAGCGGGATAATCTTGATGCTGATGGAGGCGGCCATGGCGGTGGCTACGGCCAATAGCAGTGCGGTCAATGCGGTCAGAAATCGTTTATTGGGGCTCATAATGTCATTGCTTTAATGGGAGTTTGTGGAATTGGATTATCTACGTATTGTCCCTGGCCGGGACGCGGATTCTTAGGTTTAGCCTTGGTGGTAACCTCGCAGGGAAGAGAGGAAACGGTGACGTACTTGCGGCTGTCGGTGTCGAAGTAGCAGAACTCTACCGGCGCTATGGTGCAGTCAGCGGCTTCCTTGACGGTAAAGCGGCATTTGTAAACCACGCGAGAGAGGAGCGACCCGTCGTCCTTCGCCACTACCTCGCTATGCGGGGTTATGCTCTTGAGCCTGAGGTTCTCGGGGAATGAGGAGCGTATGTCGGGAACGGTGATGTCGTCGAGAAGGCCTGTGCCTTCGAGTGTGAATGAGACTTCCGCCTCGCCGGTGCCGCGCAGTGTCAGCTCTGGCGAGTTGCACTCAAAGGTAAAGTTACCCACGGCTCCTGAGAAGTTCACGGGAGCTCCGGACGGCAGTTTCTTGGCTTTCCCTTTCACTGCAGGGACGTTGACGACTATGGTGTAAGGCTCTTCGGTGCGGTACGGCCCCCAGAAGGGGTCGTTTGCTATGGCCGCGAAGCCGTAAGTAATGCGATATTTGCTCGAACCTATGTTGTAGACGCCGGTTTCCTCGGGTGCGTAGTAACTCTGCGTGAGTTCCACGAGGTATCCGCCGTTGCCGTCTGATTGAAGCCGGTAATTATAGTCGGAGACGGAGCCGATGTCGCTAAGGTTCTGGGTCTGAGGAAAATCCACGCGCTGGATGGAGAGTATTCGGCTATAATTAGTGCGCAAGGTGACGGTGTACATTACCGGCTCACCGAGGTATGCATCCTTGGAGATGAAGGCATCGCACTGAGCTGTGACGTCCTCTGCAGAGAAGTCGCGCTGCACGTTACGGCGTTCCGAAGGGTTAGCGGCGACAGATACGAGAAGCATTGCCATTACCGATGCCATTATTTCCAACTTACGCTTCATATTCTCATCCTTTACGAAAGGTTAAACTAAACGGATTGCAATGTGCGGATTACCAGTTCTTGCGTGCGGGACGTCCGCCCTGCCGTGCGTTCTTGGCCTTGGCGGCGCGTATCTGGTTTTCCTTGTTCTCCATAGCCTGCAAAATCTGTTTGGCGGCCTCGTCGCTCATGCGTTCCTGAGGCTGCTGAGGCTGCTGAGGCTGTTGCTGCTGATCCTGTTTATCCTTGTTCTTATCCTGATTCTTGTCCTGATTTTGGTTCTGTTCCTTGTTTTTGTCCTTATCCTTATTCTGGTCCTTGTTCTGGTCTTTGTTTTTATCCTTATTTTTGTCCTTGTCGTTGTTCTGGTCCTTGTTGTTCTGCATCTTTAGCTGCACGATGCGCAGGTTGTGGCGGGCGTTGTCATCGGCTGGATTCAGTCGAAGGGCTTCTTTGTAATACTCGGCTGCCTGCGGCAACTGCTCGTTGGCGACGGCCAGGTTGCCAAGATTGTAATTGGCACGCGAGGCGAGTTCCGGTCGCGTGGAACCGAACTTGGTGGAGGCCTCCATCAGCGAGGCTCCCTCCTGCACGTATTTCTGCCGTTTCTCCTCGTCGATGTCCTTGCCGGCGGCCAGCTGGAGCATCGTAAGCCCATAGTTATAAGAGGCTTCAGGACAGCCGGGATACTTCTTAAGCACTTCGGAATACACCTTGAAGGCCTCGTCGTACTTCTGCGAGCGGTAGAGTCCGTTGCCTTTCATTATTAGTTTGCGCTGCTCGCGGTTGGTGGAGTTGTCTGCTGCCACGGCAGCGGGGATTACTGCTAGCAGGGCTATTATTAAGAATGCGATACGTCTCATGCTTTTTCCTCCTTTTTGAAGAATGTGATTTTGTCGAGCCAGCTGATTTTGCGCTCAAGAGTGAAGATGTCGAGGAGCAGAAAAGCGAGTGCTATCCAGAGGAAGATGGCGAATAGCTCGTCATGGAGAGCGTAGACACTGGACTTCATCGAGGATTTCTTAAGTGTGCTAAGCTGGTGCTGGAGCTCCGGCAGTGCGTCGGAGTTGGATGCGTTTACATAGATGCCCTTTCCGGCTTTGGCTATCTCCATGGCCAGGTTCTCGTCGATGGCTGTCATGGCGGGCTGGCCGGTATCGGGGTCGGTGATATACGAGCCGTTGTAGGGAATGGGGACGGGAGTGGTGGATCCGACCCCGATGACGTCGACCTGTATACCGTTCTTGGCGGCGTTCTTGGCGGCATTGATGGCACCCTCCTTGTCTTCGAGGTCTTCGGCGTCAGTGATAAGCACGATGGCCTTACCCACCTTTTTATCGGCGCTGAACGAGCTCATGGAGGAGGTGATGGCCTCCGCTATGTTGGTGCCCTGCTCGGTGATGATGGAAGGGTCTATGTTATTCAGGAACATGCGCGCCGAGACGTAGTCGCTGGTTATGGGGACGAGCGAATATGCGTTTGCGGCGTAGACAATGAGGCCGACGCGGTCGTTGTGGAAACTATTGACGAGCTTTTCGAGCATGAGCTTGGTAGAGCGCATGCGCTGCGGACCGTCGGGCTGGTCGTTGGCCGAGGCGAGCATAGAGTTGGAAGCATCAACGGCTATCATCACCTCGATGCCGCGCTTGTCGGTCTTTTCATCCTTGAGTCCTCCCCACGGACGTGCAAAGGCTATGATGAGGGCGGCAAGTGCCAGCATCCTGAGCGTAATCTTGAGTGGCGGTTTGTAGGGCGAAACTTCCGGCATCAGCGGGCGTAGCACCTGCAGTTGTCCGAAGCGCGCAAGGCGCCTCCGCCGCATGTAGCGCGCCCAGACGTAGATGACTATGAACAGCGGTACAAGCAGCAGCAGTAGCAGTAGTTCCGGATATGCGAAGCTGAACATTTCTTTCTTTTCTCTTTATATTGTTCTTAGGTGGATGTCTTATAATCGACAAGGTGTAGGGTCCTGTCAGGGAATGCGGCGCACCACCACGTAGTATAACACCATTTCGAGCACGAAAGCTACCAGCGCGAGCAATACCCAGGGCATGAAAGCTTCCTCGGCCTGCGAGTGGCGTTGCACTTCCAACTTTGTCTTTTCGAGCTTGTCTATCTCCTTGAATACATCTTCAAGCATGTCGCGGTCTCGAGCGCGGAAGAACTTGCCTCCCGTGACGTCGGCGATGCTTTTCAGCGCCTCTTCGTCGATTTTGGTTTCCATCACGGTGTTGGAATATCCGTAAGGGTCGGGAATTGAGACGCTACCATCGGTACCCACCCCTATGGTGTAGATGCGGATTCCGTTTTGCCGGGCTATCTCGGCGGCGGTAGAGGGAGCCACGTCACCGGCGTTGTTAGTGCCGTCAGTGAGCAGGATTATGCTCTTGGACTTGGCTTTGCCCTGCAGCAGGCGGTTGATAGAGCTGGTAATGCCATCGCCGATTGCGGTGCCGTCGTGTAGCAGGCCGAACTGGAGGTCGCCGATGGAGGAGAGGAGCGCGGCACGCTCGTTAGTGAGCGGCAGGCGGGAAAGACTCTCCCCCGCGAAGATTACGAGTGCCATGTTGTCGTCTTCTCGACTGTTTACGAACTTAGAGGCCACTTCCTTGGCGGCCTGTATGCGCGACATGCCACCCATATCCCTTACCGACATTGAGCCGGAGATGTCGAGTGCGAGCGCTATGTCTGTTCCCTCCACCTGCGAGGTCTTGAAGCTATCGTAGCTCTGAGGGCGGCAGAGAGCCACTATCACTGCGGCGATGCATACAAGCCTGAGGGCGAACTCGAGGTGCATGGCTACTATCTTGCCGGTGGGACGCACCTTGGCGAAGGCGGCCATTGACGATATGGAGAGCGTGGCGTTGGCGTTTTTGTGTTTCCAGACATACCATATAATCAGCGGTATGAAGAGGAGGAACAGCCAGAGGAAGCCCGGATGTTTAAGAATCATGCGTTGCCTCCTTTCTTGCTTTTATTGCCGGTTGACTGAGCGGAAGGCTTCTTGCCGCCGGTTTGCGCGGCGCTATTCTTGCCATTACCGTTGCCGGAATCTTGTTTGCCATTGCTTTTACCGGAGACTTCCTTCCCTTTGCCCGATTTCCGGACGTTCTTACCGTTATTATTTCTGGCAAAGAAATGTCGTCGTGCGGCGAGTGTAGCAGCTTTTGCCGCTTCCTCTGCGGCGGCTTTCTCGGCGGCCTCCTCATCGGGTGTCGGCTTCGTTTCCTGTATGAAGTTCATAGCATTGTCAAATGACTTCACATTGTCTTCAGCAAGCGGACGGGCACCGGCAAACTTCACGAAGTCGGCGATGGCGAGCACCTGGCTCACGTATTTCTTCTTGTCCCTGATACGGCTGTCAGCACTGATTTTCTCCTCTATCTGGCGAGTGGTCATCTCCATGGCGTTGATGCCGAATCGTCCTTCGAGATATGTACGGAGAATGTCGGTGAGCCGGGTGAAGTATTCGCGGTCGTGTCCGCCTTCCCAGAGCTTCTGCGCCTTAAGTGCATTCATTTCTTGCATAGCCACGTCATAGGGTTTCGGCTTGGGTTTGGCCGGAAGCAGCGTTCCCTGCGTGCGGTAGCGTATTATAAGGAGGATAGTGGCGGCGATAACGGCGAGGGCCAGTAGGATGAGCCACCAGAAGTTGTAGATAACGTCGGGCACTTTGTCGAAGAAGGTACGTCCGGGAGGGTCCATGACGTCAGCGTAACCTACAAGCGGCGACTTGGCTGTAAGGCCGGGAACGGGCATTACTTTAAGCGAGACTACGTTCGAGCGTGCCGTGTCGCGGCCGGAGACATAGATGAACTGCGGCAACTGGTAGAAACCGCTGTCGAAGGCCTGCACCGGAATCTTGTAGTTAATCTGAACGCGCCCGGAGCCGAGGTCTACTGTGTCGCGGGTGAAGGATGTGCGGAGTTCCACGCTGTCGTTGCACACCGGTACGTAACCTATCTGCAGATTCACATTCTTGAAGAGGGCGAGTTCACCCTTGGCGTTCTTATCCTGCACCACTTCGAGTGTGAGGTTGTTGAGCGTGCCCATGAGCATCTGCACGGAATCGAGCTTCGCCTTGATGGAGACGGGCGCCGACTGAGCCGCCTGCGCCGCGAGACACAGAAGAACAGCCAATATGTATGCGAACTGCTTATGCAATTTATTCATAATATTTCCAAAATCCAACTTTAAACCTTTGCTTTAATTATTTGGCAATATATAGATTATCAAAAGTTTAATCGCACCATCATAAAGCATCATTTCAAGTTTTCTTAAGAGAGAGGGAGGAGTAGACTATTCAGCTTAAAAACATTTCAATGCACCGCTCGTTTGCGGAAAAGTGCGAGCAATGACTTCACGTAGTCATCGTTGGTAGCTATACTCACGAGGTCCACTCCACACCGCGCCACGTTCTCAGCCAAACGTTGCTGCCGCTGGTACCACTCCTTCTCATAGAGCTTGCGCACCTTGGAAGAGGATGTGTCCACCCAGCAGACCTGTCCTGTCTCTATGTCGCGCAGGTGCATGAGACCCACGTCAGGGAGCTTGGCGTCACGGCGGTCATAGACCTGGATGGCGGCCAGGTCGTGCTTTCGGTTGGCTATCGACATGGTGCTGCGATAGTCGTGGTTGTCAATGAAATCGGAGAGTAGGAAGGCCGTGCAACGCTTCTTCACCACGTTGTTGAGGTAGAGCAGAGCGGCGTCGATGTCGGTGCCTTTATCCTCGGGCTTAAAGTTGAGTATCTCACGGATAATCAGCAGGATATGTTTACGCCCTTTCTTCGGCGGAATGAACTTCTCCACCTTGTCGGAGAAGAAAATTACACCAACCTTGTCGTTGTTCTGAATAGAAGAGAAGGCGAGCGTTGCAGCAATTTCGGTCATGATTTCCTTCTTGGCCTCGCCCACCGCGCCGAAGTTGCGGCTGGCACTGACGTCGATGAGCAACATTACGGTGAGTTCGCGTTCCTCCTCGTATGACTTTACATATGGACGGTTGTGGCGGGCGGTGACGTTCCAGTCTATGTCGCGTATGTCATCGCCGTACTGGTATTCCCTTACTTCCGAGAACACGATACCGCGGCCCTTGAAGGCTGTATGGTATTCGCCGGCGAAGATGTTGCGACTCAATCCGCGCGACTTTATCTCTATCTTTCTTACTTTCTTTAAGAGTTCGTTGGCATCCATTGGTTTGAGCAAGTCAAGTTGTTACAGGAGAGCGGGATGACTGTCGGGGTAATGTTTCCAGTGACAGATATTTTCCGTGATACTCATGTCAAACGAGTCCTCCCCCCCGGGGAGTCTTTTGCGCTCACCCGCTGTATTGCGTTCCGGCTAATCGGAGCGCTGTCAGAGCGCGGAGTGAATCCAGCCGGGAGAGTGTGCAGGTACCTCTCAGGGTACTTCAACCTTATCAATGATGTCGGTTATGACCTCGTCGGTGGTTATATTGTTGGCTTCCGCCTCGTAGGTGAGTCCTATTCGGTGGCGCATGACGTCGTGGCAGACAGCGCGCACATCCTCGGGGATTACGTAACCGCGGCCGCGCAAGAAGGCGTAGGCACGCGATGCCTTGGCCAAGGAGATTGAGGCACGCGGCGATGCACCGTAGCTGATAAGATTCTTGAGATCCTTAAGACCGTAACGTTCCGGTTCGCGGCTGGCGAAGACGATGTCCACAATATAGTTCTCGATCTTCTCGTCTATGTAGATAGTTTCCACGAGCTTCTGGAGTTCTAATATTTCCTCCTTGCGTACCACGGGGCGCACAGGTGAGAGGTCGCCATGTATGTTCTGGCGGATGATGGCTTTCTCCTCCTGCTTGTCGGGGTAGCCGATAACTACCTTGAGCAGGAAACGGTCGGTCTGCGCTTCGGGCAGAGGATAGGTGCCCTCCTGTTCTATAGGGTTCTGTGTGGCCATCACGAGGAAGGGACGATCCAGGTTGAAGGTATGGTCGCCTATGGTTACCTGGCGTTCCTGCATGGCCTCGAGCAGGGCACTCTGCACCTTGGCGGGGGCACGGTTTATTTCGTCGGCAAGCACGAAGTTGGCGAAGACAGGGCCTTTCTTGACCTCGAACTCCTCTTTCTTCACGCTGTATATCATTGTGCCGATGACGTCGGCGGGGAGCAGGTCAGGAGTAAACTGTATGCGGTTGTAACGCGCGTCTATGAGTTCAGACAGTGTCTTAATAGCTAAAGTTTTGGCAAGTCCGGGCACACCTTCAAGCAGGATATGGCCGTTGCAGAGCAGGGCGGTCAGCAACGAGTCCACGAGATGCTTCTGCCCTATTATCCGTTGGTTCATACCTTCGCGGATAAGGTTGATGTAGTGGCTGTTGGCAGCTATGGTTTCGTTCAACTCTCTTATGTTTACCATTTCATTCATTGGTCTTGATGGTTGATATTATCAATTCTTTTTCGGCCCGCAGGCATATCAAAAGGGGGCGATGCGGGAGGGTTTCTTCAATTCTGCGTGCAAAAATAACACTTTCTCCGAGATTATTGTCCCTGCGAAATATTATATATTGTTAAAATTAACAATTATTGATTCTAAAGCTGATTATCAGCCGTAGAATTGGCATAAAAGTGATATTAAGGCAGAGAATGGCACCGTTAGACTATTATTTTTCACCACTGTCCGAGGATGCGCCCCCTCCTTGTTCGAAGGCATTCCAGCCGCGCGAGTGTATGCGTATTTCCGAGCCGTCGGGAGTTACGAGCGCGCAACCGAGTTCCGGCTTGGTTATGTACCCTATCTCGCGCACTCCGTTGATGAACTCTACCTTCCGGTGGTCGGTCAGTGGCACGGTGAAGAGCAGTTCGTAGTCCTCGCCGCCGTTCAGAGCGGCAGTGAGCGGCGATATGTGCATCTCCTCGGCAGTAATGGCCGTCTGGTAGTCGATGGGTATCTTTTCTTCGTATACGCGGCACCCCACATCTGAGTCGCGGCAGATGTGGAGCAGTTCGGAGGAAAGGCCGTCACTGATGTCCATCATGGAGGTGGGTATGACGCCCTTCTCGCGCAGTATGGTCACGATGTCGCGCCGCGCTTCAGGTTTCAGCTGGCGTTCCAGGATATATTCGCGGCCGGAGAAGTCGGGCTGGAAATTCTTGTCTTTTGAATGCGCGGCCACGCTGTTCTCGCGTTCCAGAAGTTGGAGACCCATGTAAGCCGCGCCGAGGTCGCCGCTCACGCAGAGGATATCGGTAGGCTTGGCGCCGGAACGCTTCACGGCCTCACCGGGCCTGGCGTCGCCGAGGCAGGTGATGCTGATTATCAATCCCGTGACCGAAGCCGAAGTGTCGCCGCCCACGAGGTCCACACCGTATTTCTCGCAGGCGAGGCGTATGCCACTGTAGAGAGCTTCGATATGTTCGGTGGTAAAACGGCTTGAAATTCCAAGGCTTACGGTTATTTGGCGCGGTGTGCCCATCATGGCGTAGATGTCGCTGAAATTTACTACCGCAGCTTTGTAGCCCAAATGTTTTAGCGGCACGTAACGCAGGTCGAAGTGTATCCCTTCGAGCAGAAGGTCAGTGGTCACGAGCACTTCATTGTCACCATAGTACATTATGGCTGCATCGTCTCCCACACCCATGTGTGTGGATTCGTTTTTAAGAACTATATCGCGTGTCAGGCGGTCGATAAGCCCAAACTCACCGAGCTGTGATATTTCAGTTTCTTTTTTTTCCATCTTCAAAAAGCGAGTTTAATAAGTGGAGCGCGACACCACTGTAACCCTACGGGATGTCATGAAGGTTACCAATCGTATCGGCATGGATGAGAATGTCCGCCCGGAACTTTGGTAAACCGGGCAGACACTCATATAGTTATATCGGGGGCGTCGTCGGTGTCGCCTCCTGTGGTTCCGGTTCAGATTCTTTCAAGGAGTTTCTTGATAATCTTTGTCATTACTGGCTGTGCGGTTTCGGCAGCCTTGGTCACCTCCTCGTGCGAGGGGGGGATGAGGATGTCCTTGCCGCCGAGGTCGGTGATTACAGATACACCGAAGCAGCGCATTCCGGAGTGGTTGGCCACGATGACTTCGGGAACGGTAGACATACCCACAGCGTCTCCACCGATGACACGGAAATACTCATACTCGGCGGGAGTCTCGAACGTCGGGCCTGTTGTACCGACATACACTCCGTGCATGATGCGGATGTTCTCCTCCATGGCTATCTCGTCGGCCTTCTTGATGAGTTCATGGCTGTAAGCCTCCGTCATCGAGGGGAAGCGCGGTCCGAGTTCCTCGAAGTTCTTGCCGCGCAGCGGATTCTCTGGGAAGAGATTGATCTGGTCGGTGATAATCATCACGTCGCCCACACGAAACTCTTTGTTCATGCCTCCGGCGGCGTTGCTGACGAAGAGCGTGTTGACTCCGAGCGATTTCATTACACGCACGGGGAAGGTCACCTGCTTCATGTCATAGCCCTCGTAGTAGTGGAAGCGGCCCTGCATAGCCATGATGTACTTGCCGCCAAGATTGCCGAAGATGAGTTTACCAGCATGGCCTGCCACCGTGGAGACGGGGAAGTTGGGTATCTCTTTGTAGGGAAGCTCTGCCTCTACCTCCATGTGGTCAACGAGATTACCGAGACCGGAACCGAGGATTACTGCGATTTCCGGCATTTTTTGCACACGGCTCTTGATGTAGTTTTCTGTCTCCTTGATTAAATCGAATAATGATTTTTCCATTTTGTCTGAATTTTTCTGTAAATGCCACGTTTTCAGAAGCATACACTTTACTTAATATAAACAATCTTTTAGGCTTTAATGTTTACTTCCGCCGGGCAATTACCGGTTTATATAGAGGAGAGTATCAGTGCAGTCAGCTATTTTAGCTACGGTCGCCGGGATTAGCTATCTTATCTGAGCCAGATTCGCCTGATTTGCCTACGCTATTATAGCCGCGTAGGCAATCTTGGCAAACAGACGTGTCAGCTTTGGCGCACACGCCATGGCGCATATCGACAGAGCGGCGAGGATGTTGCGGCGGCCCAGGGTCTCCCTTCCGCGCTCAGTTGAGCGGGTCTTTCTTTTCTATTATGGCCTTTACGGTCTCTGTCAGTTCGGATCCGTCGAGGCCTTCGAGCACTTTCACCTCTATCGGCTGGCAGAAGATGAACTTCTTAAGCTGCTCGGGGAAATATGGATTGGAAACAAGGCGCGCAGCGTCCTTCTCTGTAGTGACGATAAGTTTACGCTCCCCTTCCATCTCTTCGTACATCTTTTCGATGCGGAGAAGGTCGCTGCGCGTGAAGGCATGATGGTCCTGAAAATGGAATACCTTCTTGCGCACGGGATAATGCTTGAACTGGCGAATGAAGGAACGCGGGTTGGCTATCCCGGTAAGCAGGAGCACGGCGTCGCGGTCCGTGAGGCGGCTCATCGAGGCCTGATAGGGGCACTCTTGTGGGAAGACCGGTTTCAGTTCTCCGGCGTGATAGCGTGTGAAGAAGAGTTTCTGGAAACTAAGTTTGTCTATCTTCTGAGCAATCTGCCGGTAGTCGATGGGCTGCATGTCTGCGGGGCACTTTGTCACCACTATGATGTCGGCGCGCCCGGCACTGTGTTTCGACTCCCGTAGCCGCCCGAGCGGCAACAAGTTATCTTCGTAGTACGGGCGGTGGCAGTCTGTCAGCAGAATCGAGACTTTGGGCTGCAGTTCGCGTCGCTGGAAGGCGTCGTCGAGGATTATGAGGTTAATCTCCGGGTGGTCCTGAAGCAGGCGGCGCATTCCCTCGGTGCGGTTTTCGCACACCGCCACCTTTGCCACCATTCCAAATTTGCGGTAAATCTGGAACGGCTCGTCTCCGATGGTTCCGGCCGTTGATGAAGAGTTTGCCAGCACATAACCCTTGGTACGCCGCTTGTAGCCACGGCTCAGCACTCCTATACGGTAATCGAGCGCGAGATTGCTTATGAGGAACTCCACGTGGGGCGTTTTCCCTGTTCCGCCCACCGCGAGGTTGCCTACCGATATTATAGGCACATCGAGTTCGTGGCGTGCCATCAGGTGCTGGTCGTACGCGAGGTTGCGGAGTGAAGTGGCGGTGCCATAAAGCCATGACAGCGGGGTCAGTAGCCAGGTCAGAATTTTGTCTTTTGTTTCTTTATTAATCATCGTTCAACCGGCTGGCAAAGGTGTGTGTGGTCAGAAATTGAAATAAATAACGGGTGCAAGTGCCTGTATCGGCTTGCGATCGAGTATATCCGAGAGCATAAAGACGGTACGCAGGTCGGCCTGCGGCCCGAGTGCACGGGCCACGAGTCGTTGTGTGGCTTTCATCTCCATCTGGTTGAGGACAGCCCATACGTCGTCGCCGGGACGTGGATAGACCACCACGTTCTCGTTGCCTGAAATGCCGGCCATCGCCGAGGCGGTGTCAATGGCGTCGTCAAGCGAGGCGAGACGGTCCACGAGTCCTATCTTGAGTGCCGTGGCGCCGTCCCAGACACGGCCTTCCGCTATCCGGCGGACACGGTCTTCCTTCATCTTGCGGCCTTTTGCCACTCGCGCTATGAACTGGTCATAGCCGCGCTCTATGCTCTGCTGCATGGCGGCAGCCTGCTCCGCGGTGAGCGACTTGACGGGCGACAGGGGGAAGCCGTTGGGATAAGTGGAGACGTATTGCGGTGTTACGCCAATTTTTTCAAGAAGGCCGTCGACGTTGGGGATGAGGCCGAAAATGCCAATGGAGCCGGTGATGGTCAGCGGGTCGGCGAAGATGGAGTCGGCTTCACACGAAATCCAGTAGCCTCCCGAAGCGGCATAGTCGCCCATCGAGACCACAAAGGGTTTCTTCTTGCTCTTGAAGTATGCCAAGGCGTCGGCAATCTCGGAACTGCCGAATACGGAGCCTCCTGGGGAGTTGACCCGGAGCACCATGGCCTTTACATCATCGTTGTCAGCAAGTTCCGTAATCACCGGGACAAGGGTGCCGAAGTCAATTTGCGAGGGGTTGCCATCGGCTATCTCACCTTCGGCATAAAGAACGGCAACCTGGTTCTTAGCAGACGGTTTGCTAAGAAAATCTGACGAGCCGGCCATCCATGTCACGTCCACATAATTTACGTCTTTGGCTTCGTCGACACCGGTGAATTCCTTGAAGAAGTCGTTCACCTGGCGGTTTGTCATCAGACGGTCCACGAGTCTGCTTTTCAGCGCCGCCTCTGCGGGGCGGAGCATCACTATGTCGCGGTTGATGAGCGAGTCTATGGCCTGGGGCTTGAGGTTACGTGCCCGGGCCATTTCTCCGCGCATCAGGTTCCATATATTATTATATAAGGTGTCGAGCTGCGCGCGAGCCGGTTCGCTCATCTCAGTGAGCATGTAGGGTTCTACAGCCGACTTGAAGGTTCCGACCTTAAAGACATCGAAGCGCACGCCTATCTTATCGAAGAGTCCTTTTAAATAAGGTGTCATTCCCGCAATGCCGTGGAGGTCTACGCTCCCCTGCGGGTTCAGGAAGAGTGAGTCTGCAAGGGAAGCCACATAATAGTCACCCTGTCCGAGGCCGTTACCGTAAGCATATATAGGTTTACCGGACTTCTTGAACTCCGCCACGGCACAGCGCAGAGCGTGGAGAGTAGCGGGCGATGCCGACACGCCCTCGCATTTTATATAGAGGCAGTCTATGTCTTTGTTGTCGGCGCCTTCGCGCAGACCGGCCACCAAATCGTTGAGGGCCTGCACTTTTTCCTTGCGGTCGAGGAGCATACTGCGAAAGTCCATCTGCGCCGTTGGTGCGGTTTCCACAATGGCACCACAGAGATTCAGAGTAAGCACCGAATGGCGTTTCATCTGTGTTGTGTCGCCTTCCATGGAGCCTATTTTGCCCAGTACCGCGAAGATGACTATCGCTACTACGGCGCCGAAGAGCATGAGCGCAATCCACGCGCCCATAAAAGATGACAGCAGGTTGGAAAAGAATTTTTTAAGCATGTTGAAGCATATTGGCTAATCGGGAACAGCCTCTTGGCGGAAGCGTGTTTCCGGTTCTGTGGAATTCAGTTGTCATGTAGGGAATCGAAGAGTCGCTTCATCTCGTCGGCAAGCCTGTCGGCCTCCTCCACGGTAGCGGCTTCGCTGTAGATGCGCACTATCGGTTCGGTGTTCGACTTGCGGAGATGCACCCAGCTTTCGGGGAAGTCTATCTTCACGCCGTCTATGTCGTTGACCTCCTCGCCGGCGAAGTGCTCCTTCACCTTGCGGAGCAGGGCGTCCACATCGGTGGCCGGGTCAAGCTGTATCTTATTCTTTGAAATGCAGTATTCGGGGAGTTCGCGACGCATGTCGGTGGGACGCTTGCCGCTCTTTGCCATATATGAGAGGAAGAGGGCTATGCCTACCAGCGCGTCGCGGCCGTAGTGCAATTCTGGATAGATTACGCCGCCGTTGCCTTCGCCGCCGATGACGGCGCCAGTCTCTTTCATCTTGGCCACGACGTTGACCTCACCCACAGCCGCCGCATTGTACCGGCCGCCATGGGCGCGTGTAATATCGCGCAGGGCTCGCGAGCTGCTGAGGTTCGACACCGTGTTGCCGGGTGTGTTACCCAGCACATAATCGGACACTGCCACCAGCGTGTATTCCTCCACGAAGCATTCGCCGTTCTCCATGATGATGGCCAGACGATCCACGTCCGGGTCTACCACGAAACCGACATCGGCTTTCCCGCGGCGCATTACCTCCGAAATCTCGGTAAGGTTCTCTGGCAGAGGTTCGGGATTATGGCTGAACTTGCCTGTCGGAGCGCAGTTGAGTTCTATGATATCCTTGACTCCGAGGGCGCGAAGAAGCATCGGTATGGCTATTCCTCCTATCGAGTTGACGGCGTCCACCGCTACGGTGAAGTTAGCCTCGGCGATGGTTTTTGTGTCAACGAGCGGAAGTTCTAACACCTTGCGGATGTGAGTGAGCAGCGCGGTTGTGTCGGTGTAGATCTGCCCTACTCGGGTGTATTCAGCGAATGGAATCTCCTCCTGACCGGCTATGCGTATTACCTCTTTGCCCTGACGATCATCGAGGAACTCGCCGTTGGCGTTAAGGAGTTTGAGTGCGTTCCACTGAGCCGGATTGTGGCTGGCGGTGATGATGATTCCGCCCAGGGCGTGGTGCTCCGTGACGGCTATTTCGGTGGTGGGCGTAGTAGCCATTCCGAGGTTCACTACGTCGAGACCGAGGGCGGAGAGTGTACCACAGACGAGGCTGGAAACCATCTCGCCGGTTACGCGCGCATCGCGTCCTACCACTATCGTTCCGCGGTCAACTCCAGCTTCGCGCATTATGAACGTTCCGTATGCTGCCGTGAATTTTACTATATCTATTGCTCCGAGTCCTTCACCGGGAACGCCCCCTATAGTGCCGCGGATGCCGGAGATCGATTTTATCAATGCCATGGGTTATTATCAATATTCAGGTTTGAAGTAGCGTATGTTGTAGATGTAGGCCAGACACTCGCTCTGGTCGGTGCTGAAACCGTAGTAAGAACGCAGCACGAGGTTCACCTCGGCGTTGTATCCGAAGTATTTCAGCGGTATCTGAATGCCGGAGCCGTAGGTCGACGAGGAGGTTACGAGCATGTCGTCGAAGATGAAGTTGGTTGATCCCAGGGCGCTCCCCACACTCGAGTTGCCTTCCCACTGCACGTCCTCTCCCTTGTACATACGCTGCAGGTTCTTGCGCATGAAGCGGAAGTAGACCATATCCCCTTTCGCCGGGCGGTTGTCCATATCTCCTTTGCTAATTACTTGCATGTAGACGTATCCGTCCTCGTCCATCTTGTAGAACGGGGCGTCGGATCCGGTCTCGAAACTGATGGAGTCTTCCGGCACTTCGAGACAGATGGTCTGCTGTGCCATATACCAGTTTGTGGCTTTCTCCTCTTCATTGAGGTAGTCCGAGTAGCTGTGGTTGTCTTCACAGGCCGAGGCTACGCCCAGAAGCAGGAGCGAGAGCGCCGGGCCGAGTAGTTTTATCGTTAGTTTCATGTCGGTTTTCACTTACTTTTCAGGTACGTGTGATTTTCTCGGGAGAGAGTTTCTTCACATCGGGGTCATACTCCTTCATAGCGGCTCGGAGTCGGTCATAGCAGCGTTGCAGGCGTCCTTCCTGTTCCCCGTCGCGGTATTCGCCGCCGGCCGCCATTATGTGGCCTCCGCCGCTAAAGTATTTCGAGCAGATGCGGTTCACGGGGAAGCCGTCCACGCTGCGAGCCGATACCTTGACCATCCCTTCCTCTTCGCGCAGGAAGAATGAGTAGACCACACCGCGGATTTTCAGCGGTATGTTTACAAGTCCCTCGCTGTCGCCGCGCTCGTAGCCGAAGCGTTTCTGCTCTTCGAGAGAGATGGTGATTACAGCGGCATGGTGCTGCGGGAACACTTCCAGCTTATCGTTGAGGGCGTATGCCTGTAGCCGCAGCGAGTCGTATGACACTAACTCGAGAGCCTGACGCACGATGGCTGGCTTGTCGACGCCTTTCTCCAGAAGCCGCATCAGTATCTCGTATGTCTCCGGGTTGCCGCAGTTCACGGAGAAGTTGCGCGTATCGGTGATGATACCGGTACAAATGCAAGTTGCAGCGTCAATGTCCAGCTCGCCGTAAAGGCCAAGCGCCGCTATAAGGCGGAAGGCAAGCTCCGAAGCCGACGACATTTCTGCAAACGAGAACGTAAGGTCGCAAAAGTGGTCCGGCCCCTCGTGGTGGTCCACCATAACCTTCTTGGCTTTTGAGGCGGTGACGATGGGAGCAAGTGCGTCCTGCCGAGAGGGTGTGTTGAAGTCGCAGCAGAAGATTAGGTCGGCATCCTCGATTAGCTTCTTGGCATAATCGGGATATTTAGTGGCCGCGACAAGGTCTTTCATCCCGGGAAGAAAATTGAGCGAACGCGGCGGCATGTCGGGAGTCACCACGGCGGTGTGTTTGCCCAGAGAGGCAAGAAGATGCGAGAGTCCGAGCGTGCATCCCACCGCGTCGCCGTCAGGGCGCACATGGCACGTCAGCACTATGTTCTGCGCACCTTCTATCAGTCCGCGCAGCTTCTTGATGTCCTTGTTGTCGAAGATTTTATTATCCATATTTTAATTTCAACTTACAAAGATAGCTAAAAAATCAGATATTCTGACTAACTTTGCCTAAAATTTATGCTAAAAAATATATCAGCACTCCTTTATACATACAATATACCAAAATATGAATACACGTGAAGAAAAATTGCAAGCTTTCGGCCGTCTGCTCGACATTCTCGACACCCTGAGGGTAAAGTGCCCCTGGGACGCCAAGCAGACCAACGAGTCGCTGCGGCCCAATTCCATCGAAGAGGTTTTCGAACTTGCCGACGCGCTGGCAAAGAATGACGTCCCCAACATACGCAAAGAGTTGGGAGACGTGTTGCTGCACGTGGTATTCTACTCCAAGATAGCCTCCGAAAAGGAGCATTTCGACATTGCCGATGTCTGCAACTCACTGTGCGACAAACTTATATACCGTCACCCTCATATCTACGGCAACGTGAAGGCCGATGACGCCGACCAGGTGATACGCAACTGGGAGGAGCTCAAGCTCCGCGAGAAAGGCGGCAATAAGACAGTGCTCGGCGGTGTGCCCGATGCTCTCCCCGCCCTCATCAAGGCCGACCGCATACAGGAAAAGGCCGCCAACGTGGGGTTCGACTGGGAGGAACGATCTCAGGTGTGGGAAAAGGTGAAGGAGGAAGTCGCCGAGGTGCAAGACGAAATCGACAAGGCAGACCCCGAGGGGATGAAGGAGGAGTTCGGCGACCTGCTCTTCTCCGTGGTCAACGCCGCCCGTCTCTACGGAGTGAACCCCGAGAACGCCCTCGACCATACCAACCGTAAATTCATACGCCGCTTCAACTTCCTGGAAAAGAAAGCCCGGGAATCGGGAAAATCCCTGAAGGAAATGACCCTCGCCGAGATGGACGCAATATGGGAACAGGCTAAATCGCTTGACGAATGATTCTCTGCATTACCGAGAAGCCGAGCGTGGGTCGCGACATAGCCTCTATACTGGGCGCCACATCGCGCCATGACGGCTATTTCGAGGGGAACGGATACTGTGTGACGTGGACTTTCGGGCACCTTTGCTGTCTGAAGGAACCGCATGACTATACGCCGATGTGGAAACGATGGGCACTCGGAAGCATACCCATGATTCCCCCGAAGTTCGGAATAAAACTCATTGAAGAGGAGGGGATTAAACGACAGTTCTCGGTAATTGAGAAGTTGGTGCGGCAGAGCGACGAGGTGGTAAACTGCGGCGATGCCGGGCAGGAGGGTGAACTCATTCAGCGCTGGGTGTTGCAGCTGGCCAAATGCCACAAGCCGATGAAGCGTCTGTGGATCAGCTCACTTACCGACGAGGCCATCCGCGACGGGTTCCGCAACCTTCGTCCCGCCTCCGACTTCGATTCACTCTACACGGCAGGGCTATGCCGCGCCATCGGCGACTGGGTACTCGGCATAAACGCCACGCGCCTCTACACGCTGAAATACTCCCCCGGCCGCGGCAACATACTCTCTATAGGCCGTGTGCAGACGCCAACACTTGCCCTCGTAGTACAGCGGCAGCAGGAAATTGAAAACTTTGTGCCCAAGACTACATACGAGTTGCGCACCGTGTATCGCGACACACTCTTCACCGGCACCGGAAAGGCTTACGAAACGGAGGAGAAAGCGCAGGAAGCCATCGAGAAGTTCAAGGATGAGCCCTTCACCGTCACCGACGTTCAGAAGAAGAGAGGGAAAGAGAATCCGCCGCGCCTCTTCGACCTGACGTCGCTACAGGTGGAGTGCAACAAGAAGTTCGGGCTCGGCGCCGACGCCACGCTGAAGACCATCCAGAGCCTTTACGAGAAGAAGGTCACGACCTACCCCCGCGTGGACACCACGTACCTTACGGACGACATCTACCCCAAGTGCGGCTACATCCTCAACTCGCTGAACGGCTACACCGACCTCCTTACGCCACTGCGCGGTTCGCGGCTACGCAAGAGCAAGAAGGTGTTCGACAACAGCAAAGTCACTGACCACCACGCCATTATCCCCACCGGCCAGCCGCTGCCCCCGCTCTCGGAAACCGAAGCACGGGTCTTCGACATAATAGCGCGCCGATTCATCTCCGTTTTCTACCCCGACTGCACCTTCGAGCAGACAACCGTAAAGGGGAAAGCTGGTAAATTCGACTTCAAGACCTCCGGGAAGGTGATTCTCGAGGAGGGATGGAAAGCCGTCTACAACCACGACAAGAAGGCCACGGATAATGACGACGAGAAGAACACTATCCTCCCGCAGTTCACCGTCGGGGAATCGGGTCCGCACACTCCCCGCATAGCCCCGAAGACCACCCAGCCGCCGAAGTATTACACCGAGGGGACCTTGCTGAAAGCCATGGAGACAGCCGGTGCCAACGTGGAGGAAGAGGAGCTTCGCGAAGCACTGAAAGCCAACGGCATAGGACGCCCGTCAACACGTGCCGCAATTATAGAGGTGTTGTACCGGCGGGGATATATCGAGAGCAAACGGAAGAGCATCCGCGCCACCGAGGCCGGCATTAACCTCATCGCCACTATCCGCGACGAACTGCTCAAAAGCGCGAAACTTACCGGCATCTGGGAGGGGAAACTGCGCCAGATAGAGCGCGGAAGCTATGATGCCAGTACATTCCTCAACCAGCTGAAAGCCATGGTGAAGGAACTCTCGCTCACCGTGCTTCGCGACAACTCGAATATCCGTATTGATACGCAGCCTAACGTGCAAAAAACCGCCAAGCCTGCGCCGAAGAAAACCGATAACAAGACGAGCAAATAATGGACACGAATCTACTTATACAATACATAGTGACCGGCGTGCTGATCCTTGCCGCGCTGGTGTGGATAATAGTGAAAATAGTGCGTCTGGGCAAAGGGAAATCATCAGGCTGCCCCGGCTGCGCCCTCTCCGGCAGCTGCACCAAGCCCCGTAAGGCAGACGGCAAAAAGAAATCCTGCTGCTCCACCGGTCCCGACAAATGTTGCCCGAAATAAGCTCCGCGTCACAGTAGGGACGCGCCACAGCGCCTCCGTGTCTTAGCTAAAATTCCCTAACCCGCCCATGCTCCCGCTGCGACAATACATAGCCATTGACCTGAAAAGCTTCTACGCCTCGGTAGAATGTGTGGAGCGTGGCCTCGACCCGCTCGACACATGCCTTGTAGTAGCCGATGCCTCGCGCACCGAAAAGACCATCTGCCTCGCCGTCTCCCCTGCCCTGAAGCAGTACGGCACCGGCGGTCGCCCGAGACTGTTCGAGGTCATTCAGAAAGTCGGGGAAGCCAACACCCGCCGCGGAAGGAGAGGTAAAAGCTATTCCAAAGCCGTGCTGGACCGGCATCCCGAGCTGGCGATCGACTACCTCGTGGCGCCGCCGAGGATGGCACATTACATAGAATACAGTACCCGCATCTACAACATATACCTCCGCTACATCGCGCCCGAAGACATCCTCGTCTACTCCATCGACGAAGTGTTCATGGACGTGACGTCATACATGAAAACCTACGGCCTAACGCCCCACGAGCTGGCCATCAAGATGATTCGCGAAGTGCTCCGGGAAACCGGAATCACGGCCACGGCAGGAATAGGCACAAACTTGTATCTCTGCAAGATAGCGATGGACATAGTGGCCAAGAAAATGCCTGCCGACAAGGATGGCGTCCGCATAGCCGAGCTTGACGAAATGAGCTACCGCCGACAATTGTGGGGTCATCTGCCGCTAACCGATTTCTGGCGCGTTGGCAGAGGAATAGCCGAGAAACTCGCACCCTTCGGAATCCTCACCATGGGCGACATAGCCCGCTGTTCCCTCCGCAACGAGGACTTGCTTTACCGACTCTTCGGAGTGAATGCGGAGTTGCTCATCGACCACGCGTGGGGATGGGAACCGGTGACAATGGAGTTGGTGAAAGCATACCGACCGGAAACCAAAAGTATCAGCAACGGACAGGTGTTGCAATGCCCATACGAGTGGTATAAGGCGCGCAATGTGGTGCTTGAAATGGCAGACAGCGTGTCGCTCGAACTAATAGACAAACGGCTCGTCACCGACCAGCTCGTCCTTACCATAGGCTATGACATAGAGTCGCTCAACAACGCCGCCGGCCGTGCCCGCTACAAGGGGAAGATAACCACGGACTATTATGGCCGCCGCGTCCCGGCTCACGCCCATGGCACAATTAACCTGGAGAAACCAACATCGTCGGCCGATATCCTTATCGCGAAAACAGCCGAACTTTTCGACCGTATCATCAACCCCAATCTGCTCGTGCGCCGCCTCACCCTATCTATAAATCATCTCGTCAGCGAAGAGCAACTGCGAGGAGAAACCAAAGCCTTACAGCTCGACCTTTTCACCGATTATGAAGAGTTGAAATGCCGCAAAGAGGCTGAACAAGAGCAACTTGCCCGTGAACGCCGCCGGCAGGAAGCCATCCTGAAAATCAAGAAAACATTCGGCAAAAACGCGATACTGAAAGGGTTGAACTACTCCGACGGCGCCACGCAACGCGAACGCAACAAGCAGATAGGAGGCCACCATGAGTAAATACGATGACATAATCAATCTCCCCCACCACGTGAGCGAGACGCGCACCCCGATGCCAATGGAAAACCGTGCGGCACAATTTGCCCCCTTCGCCGCCCTCACCGGCCACGACGACGCCATAGCCGAAACGGCGCGCCTAACGTCCGCCAAGCATGAACTCTCCCCCGCCGAATCGGTAAAGCTATCCCGCAAACTCCTCTACGCTCTTGAAAAAGAGGCTGTTGTAACGATTACACATTTCCAACCCGACTCCCACAAGCAAGGAGGCAGCTACCGCCAAATCACCGGCAAAATAAAAAAAATATCCCAACAGGAAAACCTCCTGATCCTGACCGACCGCCGCGCCGTCCCCCTCCCCGACATTCTCAACATAGAAGGCCCCATCTTCAACGCTCCCGATTTCTGACACTCCTGATTACCTATCGTCTGCGTTTTACGGATGCCGGAAGGGCCTTATTTGCAGTTAAGCTAAGAGATATAGGGCATCAGTGGTGATATAATTGCGTAGCACTTCCGTCAGGAAGCAGATTTACCGTAACCCCATACGCCTGGCTGCGTATGAGGTTAAATGGTACACGTCAGCAGAGGCCTCCCGCAAGGAGGCCGAAACATTAGCTCTCGCTAATTTCCATATTGCTTCACCATGAGTCTGCTCCTTAAGAAGCGATTTTGTCAAACAAAAAATATGTTTCTCAGCAGAAAACTTTGTGTATATCGAAGAAAAGGTGTAATTTTGCAAATGTAGACCGTCTACCAGAAGCCCCGGTCAGGGGAACAGAGGGAGCGGCACGAAGTGAAAATACTTAAGAAAGCGTTTATCCGCGCTGATTCTTGACTTCCCGAAATTCTCGCAAAATTTCAAGTCTAAGTCAAGGATAGAGCAACGGTAGATGCCCGTGGATATGTAATTGTCATGCAACCGGCCGACAGTTCCGAGAGGAACGCGGCAGGGAGCAATGATTGCATACATAAGCGTGGGCTTCTGGCGTTGCCGTCCGACTTAGACTGGGCAATGCGAGAAGCCTCGGGAAGCGGACGGCAACAGATACAGATTCCTACGCTTTTTCCGTACTAACCAAACGCCAACGAGGGGATGACCGCGGCAAAGTGACAAAGCCTATGACAATTTGTTTAGAGGATGAGAATCTGAGGGATTTTATCCAAGAGATTCAGGACAATGCTTGTTTGCGCGAAATATTTGCCGCCAGCAAATATTGGAAACAAGGAGGAGAAGAAGCTGTAAACTTGTTAAACAATTACAATTTCAAGACAATTCCGGAGGAAGTTGCTTCTGTAATAGAAAAACTTCTTACGGATGTTTGTCCCGAAAGTTGTGAAGCATGTGGATGCCCAATCGAATGGAATCAAATGTCTGCTACGCTCCTGAATGGAGACAACCTGTGCGACTATCATCACCAACGAAAAGAAAAAATGGAGAAGGAGTAACCATGAACTCGAAAACAATCTTTCAAAAATTGGGAATGCTGATAGTGATGTTTTCAGTATTCTTCTCAGTATCAGCCACTGATTTTTCTTTTAATAACATTCAGTTCAGAATTATATCAGTAGAAGACAGAACTGTTGCAGTTATAGGAGTGGATGTCAATAAAAAGAATCTTCAAGCTGTTAGTATTCCTGATAAAGTAGTTTATTGGGGTAAAACCTATAGAGTTACTACAATCGGGGGGAGGACATTTGCCGATTGTAGTGCGCTGGTAAGGGTATCAATAGGAAATTCAGTCACCACAATCGGAGAAGAGGCATTTTACAATTGTGATGCTCTGACATCGGTTATGATTCCTAAAGGGGTCACTTCAGTAGGTACTTCCGCTTTTGGCGGTTGTTCTACACTGGAATCTATTGATGTAGATTCTGAAAATGAGAATTACGCATCCTATGATGGAATCCTTTATAATAAAGATAAAACCTCACTAATATGTTGTCCGGGAGCGAAAAAAATCGTAAATATTCCAAGTTCGGTCACTACAATCGAAGAACGTGCATTTTACGATTGTGATTCCCTAACATCGGTAATGATAGGCGACTCGGTCAATCTAATCCGACCACGTGCGTTTTACGATTGTGATGCCCTGACATCGGTAACGCTTCCCGATTCTGTCATAACTATGGGATGGAGTACATTTTACAGTTGTGATGCCCTGACATCGGTAACGATAGGCAATTCGGTCACTGCAATTGGAGAAAAAGCTTTTTATAACTGTGATTCCCTAACATCGGTAACGATAGGCAACTCGGTCGATTGCATCCTACCACGTGCATTTTACGATTGTGATTCCTTGACATCGATTACAATTCCCAATTCTGTCAAATCCATAAGAAGTGGGGCTTTTTCCTTTTGTAATGCCTTGACATCGGTAACACTCGGTGACTCGGTCACAACAATCGGAGAAGAGGCATTTTACGGCTGTATGTCTTTGAAATGTGTATATAACTTAAATAAAACGCCAGTTGAATGTAATCCTGGTTTTCATGATAAGGTCATAACAAGTGCCACATTATATATTCCAACTGGTACTTTAGCGGCTTATCAACAGGTGGGTCCGTGGCGGGATTTCTGGAACATCGAAGAAACGGATTTTTCCAGTATTGAGGATGTTGATTCAGACAAGGTGGGTATTCGTGTTTCGGTAAGTGATGGGGTTGTTTCCTTTGATGGTCTTACCGGCGGTGAAGAAATCGTTGTTTACGATATGCAAGGGAAAGTTGTCTATCATGGAACCGAAACGAGTATTTCTAAACTGCCTTCCGGTGTTTATATCGTAAAAGTTGGTGGAGAGACTATCAAGTTTGTGATTTGAACTTGAGATTATTGCTTTTGCCAATTTGATGCTGTGGCTTAGCAATTTAAGATAGATTCTTCCCTCTTGTCAAGTAGTCTAACTTGACAAGAGGGAAGGTTATTTTAGACATCCCGGTCCCTACTCTTGGGAAGGTCTGGGGGTGAAGGCACGAACCGCATGAATTGACATCACTGCCCTTTCAAGTCGAGGGCTATTTCTACGGGGCAGTGGTCGGAGCCGGTGATTTCGCGGAGGATTTTGGCTTCCTTAAGCGCGGGCAGGAGTTTGCGGCTCAGCAGGAAATAGTCCACTCGCCAGCCTCGGTTGCGCTGTCGGCTTTGCCTCATGTAGCTACACCATGAGTATTGACCTTCGGCGTCGGGATTGAAGTGGCGGAAGGTGTCCACGAATCCGCTTCCGAGAAGTTGCGAGAATGTGTCGCGTTCCTCGTCGGTAGAACCGGCGAGGCCTCGGTCATTGGCCGGTTCCGAAAGGTCGAGGTCAGAGATGGCCACATTGAAATCGCCGCATATTATCACCGGCTTCTTGCGGTCGAGTGCCGTGACATATTCCATAAAAGCGCGGTCCCACTCTTGCCGGTAAGCGAGGCGCGCGAGTCCCATCTGAGAGTTCGGGGTGTAGACGTTCACCAGATAAAACTCCTCGGCTTCGAGGGTGATGACGCGCCCTTCGCGGTCATGCTCCTCTATTCCCATGCCATAGCTGACGTCAAGAGGTTTACGGCGCGCGAAGATAGCCGTTCCGGAGTAACCCTTACGCTCGGCATAGTTCCAGAACGACTCGTAGCCCGGAAATTCGAGGTCGAAAACGCCGGGACTTAGCTTCGTCTCCTGAAGGCAGAAATAATCTGCGTCGAGCTGCTCGAAAATCTCCGGAAACCCTTTTTTGCAGACGGCGCGTAGCCCATTGACATTCCATGAAACAAACTTTGTCATATCACTATACTTAATGGCCGTAAAGAGATATCGGCCCGTAAAATAAACCTCGTCCAATAGCCTAAAGTTCAGCCATTCCTTACAAAATAAAGAACCAACCGGGACAGGAGGAGGTTCCACGCTATCCCGGTCTTGCTTATGTCAGAGTTTGTATCAGAGGGCGAGCTTAAGGCTGCGACCGTCGATGTTCAGGATGTAGATGCCGCGGCCGAGGGTGTTGAGGTCGGTCTGCGGTGCGGTGATGTCCATTACCTTGACGCCACCGATGGTGTAGATAGCGCCGCGGTTGAAATCACCGGCGATTCCGAGGATACCGCCTTCCGTGGAGATGGAGAAACCTGCGTCTGAGGTGATGTCACTGATGCCGCTGATTTCCGTGAAGTTGCCGTACATTCCGAGGTTGTCGAGGATGAGGGCAACGCCGCCGTTGGTCTTCTGGTGGATTGCCACATAAATAGGCTTGCCGGCGTATGGAGCCAGCGAGATACCGTAAGTAGTGGAGTATTCGCTTGCAGAGGGAACAGAGAGTACCGCATTGTAATCCATCCAGTAATCATCTCCCGTCGATACCTCGACGTTGAACTTTTCGAACTCGGTAGTGCTCATCGAGTTGGCCTCGAAGATGAAGTAGCAGTTCTCGTCGGCAGGCGTCACTTTAGGCATAACGAGGTAACGGTCGCAGCTGCCGTCGGAGTCAAACCATGACGACAGGGCAAGCGCACATTCACCCATGAGGTAGTGGGTGCTGAGTTCCACGAAGCCTACCCCGTTCTCGTCAAACATCTCGGCTGCGCCCGGAGCGAGGGTATTGGAATCCTCGATGCGCCAGGTGAGTGACTCGGGGAATTCGCCGTTCTCGAAGTCATATATAACGGCAGGAGCCTGCTCCACGACATAGAACTCTTTCTCTACGCTGTTATTGGTAAGGTCATTGTCCGAAGGATGCGACACCTCTGCTTTGACCGTGTGTCGTCCGTTTCCGAGATTCGTAAGGACATTCTCGAAGGTTACGTTTTTGTGAGAAAGAAGGTTTACGTTCACGCTGCGTGAAGCCACCTGATTTCCATCGACATAAAGGGTAACATCTATGCTGTTTTCAGTTATACCGTTGTTTACCACAGCCACCGTTACATCGCGGCGGTTAGGTGCGCGGTAGAAATCGTTAACACCGGAGAACTGTCCGGCAGAGACATCGAAGCTCGAAGGATTTACGCTCTCGATGCTCAGGTCATCGACTATGAGCCAGTTCTCGTCCTTATCGCTGTAACAATAGAAGCCGATGTATATCTTTTGCGCGGTCGGGATATCAAGCAGGGCCGCACACTCTTCGAAATGCTCGTTTGAAATTTCGTTGAGGTCAACGATAGTGTTTGTCATAGCCTCCGGGGTAGGCGCGTTGCCCCAGCAGACACGCATACGCTCGGTGTGGTTCTCGGTAGCGGAATACCAGAACTTCATAAGCAGTTTACCGGCTTCAACCTCCAACGGGTCTATGAATACCCAGTCGTCGCCGGCGTTGTCGCGGTTATAGTTATAGGCAAGGTATCCGTCGCCCGTGCGTGAGAACTGGGAGAAGAAAGAGTTGGTTCCCACGCTCCAGTCGCCGTCATCGTTGTTGAGATTCAGGTAGATAAAATTGGATGTATCGTCGTCAGGCTCGAATCCCATGATGTAGGGGACACCTGCCGGAGCCACATGTATCACTTTGAGAGTTGCGGCATCATTGGTTTCGGAAATGTCACCCTCATGTACGGTGTAAGCCTTGATGTCATATTTCCCGCGGGGAGTGGAGAAATCACCCTTCGCTGTAAAGGTGTACTCCATTTCGGCACTGCCTGCAAGTGTCTGCGAAACATGCTCGGTCACCGGAGTTCCGCCATTGATGGTATAGCACACATCGAAACCATCGACCGGAAGGTCGGTGTAATTCTTGATTTTCACTTTAATATCCTCCTGGCCGAGACCTTCGCCGGATATGGGGGAAAGAATTTCGCTTACTCCGATGTCACACGGATTCTCGACGGCTACGAGCTCTACGGAATTCAGATAGAGTCTCCATTTGTCCGCGGGAGAGACACAGTGGAAACCGATGAAGGTCTTGTCGCCGGCATTAAAGTCAGCGAGCATGTATCCGGGGGTCAGGTTACCTTTGATATCGGTCATCTTCGGCCCTTCGATAGTCATGGCCTCAACGGTGGCCGCGTTGCCCATATAGACATCGAGCGACTCGCCGTAACTTGCACCTGTTACTACAAAGCGCATTAAGTATGTACCTGTAGTCGGAATCGTTATTTCCGGAGAGATAAACCAGTCGTCAGCGGAATTAGTTGAGTGATACTGATAATAAACTCGCGAAGGCAGTGCGTCTTCCACCCACTGCCAGGTCTTTTGGTCATCGTTGCTGTCGATGACTTTCCATTCGGCAAAGTTCTCCTGGGAGAAGTTATCTTCCGCCGAAAACCCTACCTTGAAGATAGGCTCGTCGGCCAAGACGCTCCCGGAAGCCAGCAGACATCCGAATGTCAATAAGGCAATCTTTTTCATGATGATTATAATTTAAAATATTTTACATTATCTCTTACAAAATTACATAAATTCAGCGAAAGACAGAATATAATATACGTTAAAGAATATTAATATAATATAATGAGACGACGTGGGTTTCACGCCGTCTCACCACAAATAAAAATTTTCTTAACCTGATGTCAGAGGGCGAGCTTGATACTGCGTCCGTCGATGTTCAGGATGTATATGCCGCGGCCGAGGGTGTTGAGGTCGGACTGCGGTGCTGTGATGTCCATTACCTTGACGCCGCCGATGGTGTAGATAGCGCCCTGGTTGAACTCACCGGCCACGTTGAGGATACCTCCTTCGGTTGTAATCTTGAGGTCGGCGTCTTCGACGTTGATGTCGCGGATGGAAGTTCCGGCATCCACAGTGATGTTGCCCACCTGGATATAGTGGTAACGCATTTCATTTATCGGAGTGTTGAGCTGGAGCGCGATGCAGGCGTCCTTGCCGTTGACGCTCTCGGGGAGCTGGAAGGTGTAGTCCTGGAAAAGCATCAGCGCACCCTGCTCGTCGCTGGCATACTTCGGCTCGTTGAGGGTGAATGTGGCGATTTTTTCCATGCCATCGGTTGCGGGACGCGGTCCGGCATAGACGTTCAGGCGCTCGTTGGAGAGGGAACGGATGGAGAATGTAACATGGTAAGCACCGTCCTCGAACTTGACGGGCGGGGTGATGATCCACTCGTCGGCAGGGTCGGAGATACCGTCCGAAGTCGTCGGGGAAACGAAGTATTCGGCTGTCATCTCATAGTCGCCGAAGATGGAGTGGCCGTAGTCGGCGCCGAGCATCCATGTAAAAGCGTCACCGTTATTGTCGATGAGTGTCCACTGGTTCTGGAGCGCCGTGGGGTTCTCGAAGCTTTCCTCCAGGGGAAGGTCGCTGACGGGCTGCCCGGCGATGAAGCTCTCTGACACGCTCTTGGTGGAACCGTACTCGTTGGTTGCGGTGATTTCGTAGCTGTAGCGGAGCAGACGGCGGATATTACTGTCCGTGAGGGTCGTTTCCTTCAGGTTCTCAGCCACTACATAGTTGTCGGGGAGACGTTTCACGCTGTAAGTGGTCTTCGAGGGGTCGAAGTAACCGCCGTGGTCGCCCGTTGTAGGAGCGTCCCAGCTCAGAGTTGCCGAGCGGAAGCCTTCCGCCACGTCTACTTTGATACCGTCAACCGCTTTCGGGGCGTCATTGCCCACGTAAGCGAAGACCGGAGTCTTGGGGCCGTCGCCCTGTTCGTAGTTGTAGCATACTATATCATATTTATACGAACCATTGCCTGGAACTGTATTATCGGTGTATATACCCTGCTGGCCGGCCGAAAGGTTCTCCACAGAGCCTACTTTAACGCCGTCTCGGTAGATGTCGGCACCGTTGACAGTAACGTCCGTTTCGCCATCGAATGCCTTGGTCGGGGCCGTGAATGTCAGCGTGCATGATTTCCCGTCGGGAGTGGAAGTGAAGGTGGGGTTTACGGCGAAACCGGGAGCCTCGAAACCGCCGATGCAGTAGGGAATGTACATGCCGGTGTAACGAGCGAATTTGCCAAGCTCGTTTATCACTTCGCACTCATACTTCCCGCTCTGTGCAGTATAGTCCACATCGGGGCTGATGGTGGGAAGAACTATCTCCACGAGATATGTGCTTTGGGCACCGGTCCCGTATGGATTCTCGTTTGTGTTGGCGCCCCAATAAAGCTTGTTACAGGTGTGGTCGAACTCCATGGACTGCTTCGCCATGGGCGAGCTGAACGGCAGTTTGGTCAGCAGCGTGGCACGGCGTTCGTTCGTGAGGTCTATCTGGTATAGATTGCAGTCGAGGTCTATTGAGAACACGCGTCCGAAAGCGTCGCAGGCCACGGTGCCACCGATGCCTTCCGGCAGATGCACGAGCAGCGTCATGGCGCCCGTCTGGCGGTTAACTTCGTAAAGGGCAGTGCCTTCCACCGGACCGTAACCCACGGCCAGGAGGCGGTCGTTCTTGATGTCGTAGGTCATATCGTTGACCTTGAAGTCACCGTCTTCGGTCACCCAGGGGCCGAGTTCGCGCACCTCGCCATTATAGATATTATAGGTGAACATCGGGAGAGGTTCGGGGAAATTCATGGTCTGGTACAAATAGGGAGCCACATAATAAAGGCCGTCGATGGCAGCGGCGGCATAGATAGCCTGGTTGCCGCCCATCGGATAAATGAGATCCGCAACCTGAAGACGGTTCATCTTCTGACGCGCAAAGCCGTATGCTCCGACTGGATAACCATCAAAGCCGTTCTCGTTGTTGAGATAGAAGCCGTAGATGTCGCGGTTGCCATGCTCGATTCCCTTGGCTGAGAGCTGCGGAACCACCGAAGCGGCAATAACGGCTAAAGTAAGTAGTTGTCTTGTCATTTTTTGATATTATTTTATAAGCAAGATTATTGTCACAGAGTAATGATTGTTCTGCACCGGATGAAATCCATACATGACCCGCAGTTATATGATTGGAAGAATTATTGTCCACGAGTCAATTAAGTCCTACAAGATTCCGGTATTGTTTCTCAAGTGCAAAATTAGGCATACAAATAATTCTGAGTGAACAATTAAGCGTTAAATAACATTAATAACATCTAATTTATAGTTAAATTCCTTAAAGAACCGCGAGAATTTGAAAATTATTATGCTACTTTGCAATCCCAAACAAAGGAGGTAGATGATTATCGGTGACAACTCCGGATAAAAGGAATCGGCGCTGCTTAAATTCTTTGAGTTCACGATTCCTGAAATGTTTCTCAAAAATCGACTTATCTAATAATATAAATAGAGAACAAACTCATAACGACCATGTTATTTCGCAAAATTTTCACAGCAATTGCCCTTGCTGTCATGTCGGTCAGCACTTGGGCAGTTCCGGCCATACCCGGATTGCAGCGCATCAATCAGCCTGACGGCTCGGTAGTAGAGGCATACATCCACGGAGACGAGAATTTCCACTATTATGAGACACGCGCTGGCGAACTCCTGATGCGCGACGCGGCGGGTACTCTGCGTCCCGTCAGCGTCAACGACCTCGGCGAAATCGTGGTGTCGGGCGAAATAACCGGCCGTGCCACCACCGACAGACAGCGCGTCGCTTTCCGCAACGCCGTTGCTCGCAAGCACGACGCCCTTATACAAGAGCGCTTGAAAACGGCTCCCTCCCCCATCACTCAGAAGTTCCCGACCACCGGAACCGTGACGGGGCTCATCCTGCTCTGCGAGTTCCAGGACGTGAAACTCACCCCTGCCGCCACTCAGGAGCACTACACCCACATGTGCAACGACCGCAACTATCAGAGCGACGCCACGTTCGGCTCCGTACTCGACTATTTCGAGGCGCAGTCGGGAGGTAAGTTCACCCCGCAGTTCGATGTGGTGGGTCCCATCACACTCCCCTACGACATGGCGCACTACGGCGCCACCAACGACGTCAAGAACCTGTTCCGCGACGCGGCCATCGCCGCCGACGAGCAGGGCCTCGACTTCTCGAAATATGACGTAAACGACGATGGCTTCGTGGACTTCCTCTTCGTGGTCTTCGCCGGATACGGCGAGGCTCAGGGCGGCAACTGGGACACTATCTGGCCCGCCATGCAGGACGTCTCCAACCTCGTCTTCGACTGGTTCGACGGACTCAACCTCAGCGTAGCCGCCTGCGCGAGCGAACTGAAGGGCAATTCCGGCCAAAACCTGGACGGCGTCGCCACAATATGCCACGAGTTCAGCCACATCCTCGGCCTCGCCGACATTTACGACACCAGCAGCCAGGGCGGACACGGAATGTCGCACTACGACATAATGGATGTCGGCACCTACAACGACAACCTGCGCACGCCCTCCGGATACACGGCCATGGACAAGTTCACGCTCGGATGGATTGAGCCGATGTCGCTCGAAGAGGCAGGCGAATACACCCTGCAGCCTTTCTCCACCTCCCACGAATCTTACTTCATTGTGAACCCGGCCAACTCCAACGAATATTATACCCTGGAGAACCGCCAGCTAACGAGCTGGGACAAGGGACTTCCCGGCCACGGCCTGGTAATCAGCTACTGCCACTACGAGCCGCGCCTGTGGCGCACAAACACCGTGAACTCAACCGCCAAGAGCTACGAGCACGTGCGGATAGTGGCCGCCGACAACCTTTGGATAGCAAACTCCAACGATCCTGCCTCCACGGCCAACAACGAGGCTGGCGACCCCTTCCCCGGAACCTCAGGCAACACTTCGCTGTCTGGAACCACCACTCCCGCCGCTGTGTGGAACTCCACCGGAAAAGCAGCAGACTGGCAGGTATATGACATCCGCGAGAATGAAGACGGCTCCGTAACGTTCAGGTTCACCCCGAACGCCAGCGGCCTCGACGCCGTGAACATCGCAGGCGAAAGCATCACCTCCGGCCGCGGATACATCGACGCTCCCGAAGGCGCACGCATCTTCACCCTCGACGGCCGCGAAACCTCCTGCCGCAACCTCGCAGCCGGTATATACATCGTGGTCACCGCAAACGGCGCCAGGAAGATAACCGTGAAATAACAACTTAACAACATCATATTTTTACAGCTCATGAAGAAAAATACCTTACTTCTCTTACTCACGATGCTGTTCGCAGGGTTCACCGCGCAGGCAAATATTGTCATGCTCAACGTGGACAAGGCGGCCAACATCGAGGTGAGCACGAGGCAAGGGCGTGGCGATGTCCTTGCCCTCGTGGACGGCTTCAACAGGCTGGAGCTTGACGCCAGCGAATCTCCCCTGTTCATACAGCCAAACCCGGGAGCTACCATTACCAGCGTACGTATCAACGAAGAGCGAGACGCTCAGAAGTACGGACTCAACTGGTTGGTAGACTTCTCGTCGGCCAACAGCATAAAGGTGGACGTCGTGACCTCCGGGTCCGGACAGCAGACCACTCCTACCGTGCAGTTCAACCTCATCACGCAGGGTGAGGGAATCACCGTTCCCGACAATTCCTTCTCTTTCGATTACAAAGATGGCGACCTCTGGAAAACAGTCGAGAAAAACAGCTGGGGCATGTACTCGGCACCCTCGGGCGCCGACATGCGCATAATCCCCAACGCCGGCTTTGAGGTAGCCTCTCTGAAGATCCAAAGCACCGGTGCCGCTATCGAAGGCACCACCGAGGACGGTGCCTTCCTCTTCAAGAACACTATCCCCGACTATGACGGCGCCATCCTCACGCTCCGCGCAGCTTCAAACGCCATCCGGTTCTCCATCACGGCAGACTATGCCAAGAACCTTTCAGCCGTGCTCGAGTACCGCGAAAGCGACAAGGGGGCACAGACGCTGACCATCGGCCGCACAAAGACCGACTTCACTATTTATGAAGAAGCCAACCCCCTTGTCATCACTCCGGTGGAAGGGGGCAAGATTATTAAAGTCACCAACAACGGCGAAACAGTCAACCCCATCGGCTGGGAAGGCTCTGGCGGATACCAGATAGTAGTGGAAAACGGCGACAACTTCGTGGTTGAAACCGAAGGTCCCGCTTGCGAGGTAACCGTACAGGCCGTAGAAGGGGGAACCGGCCTCGACTCCTTCTATTTCACACGCCGCGACGGCACCATTGAGAAACTGACCGGCACAGAAGCCACACTCTCCGGCAAACAGGGCGAAAAGATTACAGTCTCCCCGCGCCCCGGCACGGCCTTAAAATACCTCTTCGGCTCCAACGGCATGGAAACCAACCCGAGCAACGACACCGAAAACTGGTTCCGTATAGTTCCGGGCGCCAACGGCACAGCACCGGCTATTGTGATGGTCAGCGGCGAACGCTCCGCAACAGGGGTAACTGTTGACGTCGACAATGCTGCTGCCATAACTCTTACCGACAAGGGAGGCCGCGGCAATGTCATAACCCTCGCCGACGGCGTGAACACCCTCAGCACTTCCTCCTTCACCAACGCACTCTCCATCAAAGCCAATGACGGCTACCAGCTCACCGAAGTGACCTACAACGGCGATGCAGTGCAGGCCAACGGCCAGGGAGCCTACAACGTGACGGCATCCGAGGGAGGTTACATCCAGATACGCTCGCGCCGTTCCCCCGTGGCAACGACAGTCAACTTCGCAGGCGACCCCGCACAGTTCACACTCCGCGTAAACGGCCAGCAAGTGGAAAGCGCCGCCTCTATCAACGTCCGCACTTACGACGAAATAACCGTGGCTCCCGCCGCCGGCTATGACCTCCTCTCGCTGGCAGTGAGGGAATCCGCTGCAGCCGACGTCACCAAGGGTGAAGGCAATTATACCATCTACCTCAAAGACGCTACGATCAACACCGTGAACGTGGCCCTTACAATCACCGAGAAGACACCCTCGGCCGGCAACGTAATAGTCGTTGCCAACGGCGACGAAAACTACATCAAATTCTACGAGACAGTCTACAGCGATGCCGAACAGCGCTACATCGTGGTTAAAGTGCTCGAAAACAATACCGTCAACGAGGTTGCAAAAGGCAATTTCGTACAGGTTTACCTCAAGACGGGCGCTGCCCGCTACAGCTACGTGCGCGTCAACGGCAAAGACGTGGAGTGCTCCGAGCGCAGCGTTTATGTAAAAGTTGACGAACGCACTACCATCGATGTCCTTTCATACGTTCCCTGCCAGGTTACCGGCAGTTCCTCAATCGATGACGAGCGCCACCAGGTTATGGGTCAGATGATGTTTGAAGTAAACGGCGGGGAGGTAAGCTCCTTCGAGGCTACCGCCGGCATGACAGTCAAACTCCTCCCGAAGGCCAACAACGGTTATAAGTTCGACCATGTCGAACTCTACTATCCCGGCGTTATCGACGGCCAGGGTACCCGCATCGAGGGTGAAACCTACACCTTCACGGCCACAGACATAGCACAAGAGAACCTCCTTTTCAAAGCTGTATTCACGGTCGACGAAGAACACCCCATCTTCGTGGTTCGCGGCAACAACGCCTGGGAACTCGACGAATCCGGCCAGGTTACCACATCACCGTTAGGCGAAGTAGTAATACTGCAGGCCGACGGAACACAGAAACGCGAGTTCACCGGCTATGAAGGCGACATCGCCCATCTCCAGGTTGCTGTAAATTCAGAGGAAGTAGCCAAGAATTATGAAGTTGAGTCATACTGCCTGATGAGAGGTTTCCCCAACAACCGTATCCCCGCCAATTACGTGATAAAAGCAGAAGACGCGGACGAAAACGGTGAAATCTGGGTTTGCGCCATCGTCCGCAAGAAGAGCCAGGGCATCTCCGGCGTAGAAGCCAACGGCGAACTCGCCTATGAGGCCGCCACGGCTACTCTCTCGGCCCCTGCCCGTGTTGAGGTTTACACTCTCACCGGCGTGAAGGTGCTTGCCTCCGAAGCCGGCAACGTAAGCCTTGAACAGCTTGCAGAAGGTCTTTACATTGCAGTCAGCGGCAACAAGACCCTCAAATTCCGCAAATAAGTTTTTGCTTCACTGACGATAAACCTCCGCGAAGGCCCACGCCTCGCGGAGGTTTTCTTTTTATCGTCTCGGTTAGCTGAGTCAGCTACGGGAAATCGGCTTTGTACGGGAGAGTCGGTCAGGCGAGTTCCCCTTCCCCCTGGCGGGTAATTTCGATTTCCGGGCCGGTGCAGTCCACTACCGTGGAGAGGACGGCGGGACGGCGCCCGGCATCAAGCAGTATGTCCACCCGGCCGTCATAGATGTCGAGGAGCAGCGAGGGTTCGCTCATGTAATCATCGTCAGGCGCTTCAACGGAAGTGGTGAGGATGGGATTGCCGAGTTCGCGCACTATGGCGAGGTCGGTTCCGCAGGCCGGAATGCGTATTCCAACACTCTTGCGTCCCTTGAAAGCCCGTGGCAACGTGGAGGCGGCGCGGCAGATAAAGGTGAACGGTCCGGGAGTGTTGCGGCGCATCATCATAAAGATGTCGTTGTCAAGGCGCCCATACTTCGCCGCCTCGGCAATGTCGGCGCATACTATCGAGAGCGTCTGCTTCTCGGGATTGATGCCTTTCAGGCGGCAGATGGCATCGATGGCTTTCGGGTTAAGTGCGTCGCAGGCAAGGGCATACATAGTGTCGGTGGGCCATATCATGGTCTGGCCGGCCCGCAGGTCGCGGGCTATCTCTTGTAACTGACGGTCAGACGGCGCGTCGTTCCATATCTTTATAGTCTTCATGATGTTTGCTGATTCAAGTATATTCAATTGCGAAATTAACAATTATTTATGGAATCCGCAAATTCGCGGCTACCAAATATTGTGTGTGACGAAAAAAAGCGGTAATTTTGCAGTGTCAAAACGTATTACCAACATGAAGATAGCGATTATAGTGGCGATGGAGAAGGAGTTGGCACTGCTTCTCCCGCTTATCAAGGACAAGAAAACGCGTAGCATCGACGGCAAGGAAGTGACCGAAGGGCGTCTTGGCAACCACGATGTCGTAGTGGCACTTTGCGGCATCGGCAAGGTGAACGCCGCCCTCTCCACTTACGCCCTTATCCGCGCCGAACGTCCGGACATGGTAATCAATACCGGTGTGTGCGGCGGAGCCGACATTAAGACCGGCATTTGCGACGTGCTGGTTGCCGACGAGGTGGCTTACCACGACGTATGGTGCGGCCCGGAGACGGAATACGGTGCGGCCTGCGGTCTTCCGGCTCGCATGGAGTGCGACCGCCGCACGGTGGAGAAAGCCCGCGAAGTGCTCACCGGCGGAAAGGTGCATTTCGGTCTGCTCTGCTCCGGCGATAAGTTTATCTGCAAACCGGAAGAGGTAGTGGAGATAAAGGGGCACTTCCCCGATGCGCTGGGCGTTGACATGGAGTCGGGCGCGATAGCACAGACTTGCCTGCGCGAGGGAGTGCCCTTCGTCATAGTGCGTGCCATCAGCGACACTCCGGGCAGCGGCCACAACATAGAGCAATATGAAGGTTTCTGGGAGAATGCCCCGCAGAGCACCTTCCACACCCTGTTACGCCTTCTCGAACAGATAGACTGACAATCCGATAATCAGGACGCTTCAGGCCTGCCTTTGCTTTATCTTAGCCAACTACCAATAACCGAGCGGGAGGTGAGCTTCCCGCGTCCTAAATTCTTGCTTAAATGATTAGCCGGGCTCACGCTAAAAATCTGGTAATGCCGGTGTCGATGGTTCTCGGCGCCGTGTTCTATCCGTGGATGGGATACCTTGAATGGCTTTCTCCCTATCTCATCTTCGTGATGCTTTGTATCCCTTATTGCAGGTTGAAATTCAGCGACCTGAAAGTGGGTAAAGAACACTTCGAGCTGCTTACCATACAGATGCTCATGGCAGCGGCGGTCTACTTTGTGCTCCTTCCGCTGGGCGACACAGTCTCGGGTGGCACCATGCTCTGTGTCTTCATACCCACGGCTACTGCGGCGCCCGTCATCACGTCGCTCCTTGGCGGACGGCTTAAGTTCGTGGCCTCATACCAGCTTGTGTGTAACATATTCGTGGCGCTCGTGGGACCGCTCGTTCTCGCCGCCGTGGGTACGCATCCCGAGCTGACCTTCTTCGAGTCGGCATGGCTCATCTGCTGCAAGGTGTTCCCGTTGCTTCTCTGTCCCATGGGGGTAGCTTTCCTGCTGAAGAAACTGGCCCCGAAGACGCACCATATAATAGCCAACCATCAGGCACTCTCGTTCTACATCTGGGCGTTCTCGCTCTTCATCGTAGTTGGCAACTGCGTCAGCTTCGCCATTAAAAATTATTCGGCAGAGAATGTGATACCGATGCTACTCCTGGCATTAGGAGCATTGGTAGTTTGCCTCGTGCAGTTCGAGACAGGACGCTGGCTTGGAGGCAAGTTCGGCGACAAGGTGTCGGCCGGACAGAGTCTGGGGCAGAAGAATACTGTATTAGGCGTATGGCTCGCCCTGACTTACCTCGACCCGCTCTCGTCAATCGGAATGGCGGCTTACATCATCTGGCAGAACCTCTTCAACTCCTGGCAACTGATGCGCCACAAAGAGAACACGGAGTTACCCGTGCCCCCGGCACCACACCCTAAGAAAGTTTAAGGCAAACAATTTTGCTCTTGTACGAAATAAATTGTAATTTTGCACCAAGTTTCGGAGCGGTAAGCCCGAAAAGCTTCTCCGGAACGCTCCACTATAAATTACAACATTGGTAACAGACTAAACATCGATATATTACCCAAACCTTTAAGTTAAAAGAAATGTCAAAAGTAACAGTTGTAGGCGCCGGCAATGTAGGCGCAACCGCAGCTAACGTCATGGCCGTGCGTGGCGTGGCAGACGAAGTAGTAATGATTGATATTAAGGAAGGCGTATCCGAAGGCAAAGCCATGGATATGATGCAGACAGCCAACCTTCTGGACATGAACACCCGCGTAATCGGCGTGACAAACGACTACTCCAAGACAGCCGACTCCGACGTAGTGATCATCACCTCCGGCCTGCCCCGCAAACCGGGTATGACCCGTGAAGAACTCATCGGCGTAAACGCCGGCATCGTGAAGCAGGTTACCGAAAGCGTCCTCGCCCATAGCCCCAACGCTGTAATCATCTGCGTATCCAACCCCATGGACACCATGACCTACCTCATCCACCGCATCTCCGGCCTTCCCAAAAACCGCATCATCGGTATGGGTGGCGCACTTGACTCAAGCCGCTTCAAATACTATCTGAGCCAGGCTCTCGGCGCCAATCCCAACGAGGTGGAAGGCTTCGTAATCGGCGGCCATGGCGACACCACGATGATTCCGATGAAACGCTTCGCTGCATACCGCGGCGTTCCCGCCACAACACTGCTCGACGAAGAAACAATGCAGAAAGTGGTTGCCGACACAATGGTGGGCGGTGCCACACTGACAAAGCTCCTCGGCACATCGGCATGGTACGCTCCCGGTGCAGCCGCAGCCGAAGTGGCAGAAGCCATCATCCACGATGAAAAGGCCATGATTCCCTGCTCCTGCCTGCTTGAAGGGGAATACGGCGAAAAGGACCTCTGCATCGGCGTTCCCGCCATCATCGGCAAGAACGGTATCGAACGCATCATCGAGCTCGACCTCAATGATGAGGAGCGCGTACTCTTCGCCAAGAGCGCAGCCGCCGTCCACAAGACAAACGAAGCCCTCCCCTGCTGAACCAGCTGATTCCCCTGAAGACACAAGAAGAGTCCCGGCACGCCCCGGGACTCTTTTTATGAGTTTATGAGTAAAAGGGTTGAGGTGTATTTAAAATTTACAAGAGCTTGCGAACTGGCGCTTATCATCCCTGAAACAAAAGAACCCCGCGGCCGGAAATACGCGCCGCGGGGCCTGGCTATGTTGGACTTTTGCCAGTCGGCCGGTCTTGCGGCTTTGCTTTTTCTGCGGTTTCAGGTCACTTGACCATCACTTTGCGTGCTACGGTTCCGGCTTTCACGATATAGATTCCTGGAGCGGCGCGCAGGAGGCCGTCGGCGCTCACTGTAGCAACCTTGCGGCCGGAGAGGTCATAAACTGTCACGGGAACTGTCACGCCACTGAAAACCATTCCTTCGCCGGTAACGATTACATTCAGACTGTCGGCCTCGAACTGCTCGATGGCAGTAACCGGGCCGGTGAGGTCAGACGGCGTGCCTTCGCCGTCGGGATAAACCGTCGTCACGAAGAAGCGGCGCCCGTTGTCGCGCGCGAGGTTCTCTACCACGTATGAGACGCTCCCTACCGGAAGGAGTTCGCCGTTAAGCCTTGAGTTGGCAGCTTCATAGATGTTATAGCCGAGCAGCGGCTGTAGATTTGTCTCCGAGAGGCTGATATTGTCAATCCACACTGCGGAGGATACGGAGGTCTTCGTCTTAAAGTGGAGGGCCACATATTTAGCTTCAGCGGGGATATTGTCAAAAGTCAGGCGCACAAAATTCTCATTGTCGCGGAACTCGCCGTTGTAGTGGTTCGATTCCATGCTCTTCACTACGTGTGTGAAGGCGGCGGCGGGGTTGGCTGCGTCATATTCCCCGGTAGCGTAAACAACATCGAAGTTATAATAATAGTAGCTCGTGAACTGTCGGGTGGCGATGTCAAAAGCAAGCGTCATAGTAGCGCCTTCCGGGCACTCGGCAAGCGGCGAAATCAGCCAGTCATTCTGCTGAGCGTTGGCTGGCAGTGTTAGGCCTATACACTTCTCTCCATCGGTTCCCTTAGGAGTGGAGGAGGGCTTGACTACCTTGAATGCGCTTCCAGACGTAGTGTAGTAAGTACCGCCGTCCTTGCCGTCAAGGTCGAGCGATGTCCAGCCGTCGAACGAGCCGGTAGTTCCCTCTTCGAGGTCCTCGAATGAGGTAGCCTTCTTGTAAGTAACGTAAGTGGCATCTGCCACTGCATACCATTTCACGGTGATAGTACCGTCGTTTTCAAGATCGGCCAGCACGTTGGCGGGAGCCTCCTTTTCGAGGAAGGATACCAGCACCGGGGAAGTGGTGGATACGTTATTGTTGTCTGCCTCGTCGCCGGAATAGTTCACCTTGAGCGCGAAGCTGTACTGCTGTCTGCCGAGTGTCTCGATAGCCGTCAGGGGAACTGCCACTTCAATTTCCCGTGTGTCCATCGAGGGAATTTCCACGGTTTCGGGAAGCTCAATGGCTGAGGGATAGTCGGTGGTCATTTCCAGAGTATAGTCGGAAGCTGCCACAGTGTTCTTGCCGTTGTTAGCCACGTTGTATTTCAGCACGATGTCGTTGCCAGAGACAACGGACTGCGGTGCGGAAGCGAGCGCAACGGAGAGGTCCTTGTCTTTGAGTGAGAATACGCGGATGGCGTCGATTAACGTATTGTAACCGTTGGCACTTGTTATGAGCAATCCCGCGCGGAACGAAGTGCAACCGTCGGCAATGGCAGATGACAACGGGAAGGAATACTTGGTCCAACCGGGAGTATCTCCCTGTACAGTCACTTCTGCACCCTGGACGTTGGTCCAATCACCGCCGTCGTTCGAAATCTGAATGGAGAGCTTGTCCTGCCCCATAGTGTGATGGCAGATGTAGAACTCAATGACCGGGCTGTCGCCTGCTGTGTAAGCAACAGGTGGTGTCATTAGGCGTGCCGAAGCGCCGCGCGGTGCACTCCATGTATTGTAATATGCCATACCGCCGTCGTTATCAACGGGTTCGGCCTTCGGGCTTTGGTCTTGTTTGGAAGCAATCACCTGCCAATTGTATGTACCGCTGACAGTTTCTGCTTCCATGGGTCCGAAGTCTGCACCGGCGAACGACCATGCGAAGGGCATCGTCGCGTTACCTATCGTAAGGGTTTCGGTAAAGGCGGCCTCGGAAGCATTCTCCCCTATCTTGGCCGTTACGGAATACCGTATACGGTGGAGTCCGTCGGCTATGTAATTATCTGTATAAGAGGTGGTGGTAAGGTCGGTAAAGGTAGCGTCGGCTGTACCATCGACCATTCTTACCACATCATAACGAAGCGAGGCGGGGTCAATGAGGGCATCGTGGATACCTTTTGTCGGCGCTGACCATGAGAGAGTGTAACCGCACTCGCCTTTTGTCATCGTAAGACCGGTGACGGCATTCGGGGTTTCGAGACCGACGAAAGAGGTTATAGTAGCGCGTGCGCTCGTTTCCTGACCGCTGACTACTTCCACTGAATAAGTCACTACTCCGGGCTGCACGGAAGTGTCAGTCCATGACACCTGTTCTCCGGCGTTTGCACGGCCTGTCTTAACAGCAGTTTCGGCGTCGTCGCGGTAAATGCGGTAGCTCATCTGGCCTTCGAGTGCCGTGCCGCTTATCGACTTGTCAGGCATCGTGAATATTAGAACTGCGCTCGAAGCACCCGCCGGGTCGGGGAGCACCGTAAGGTCGGCCACTGCGTCCGGCACCGTAGAAATCCCGACGTTCTCTATTATTGCTCCTGCAATGTAGAGTGCGTTCCCTATGCCTTCTATGAAGATTTTGTAATTGCCGCTCACCGGGACGTTGAACTCCACGGTGCGCGCTTCGGCATCGGTCATAGTCTGAACGTAGGGAATGTTCTCTATTTCGCCCACAATAGTGTAAGATTCCAGGTCAGTTCCCTGTCCGCAACCTATCTTGATGTGGCCTGTCTTGCCGCTATTATAGGAGGAGGGAGAAAGAGTCACGCGATAGAGCGAACCGGCTTCGAGAGCCAGTTCAGGGGTAACAAGATAATCGTCATAATATGGTTCCGTGACGCTATAATGGTACATCTGGAGGGCACTGCGGTAGTTGCTCCATGACCAGACCTGGTTGTCGCGGTCATAACGCAGGCACTCCTGCGTGCACTGTGTGAAACCTTCCCGGGAGCTGAGGTCGAAGACAACAGTCTGTGCCAGGAGGCTGCTGGAGCACAGCGACAAAGCCGCGCATAACAATGTTGAAGCAAGTCTGTTCATAGGTTAATTATTTGGACTCTAAGTAAATACCGTGCAAGGACACCGTCCTGCAGCATCCACTCTCCGGCGTAAAAAGCTGATTATTCATGAACGGGGCGTACCTGTATACCTCCGGCTTTGGAGAAGTAACCGACTTCCGGAGCGTTCAGTGTGTAGCCTGTGCGTGTAAATTTTAGTGCCATGGCATTGCTGAGCATCTTCTCTCCGTTGGGACGTGTGCGAGTATCTGCATCACCGCACATGTAATAACCGGATTCCGAGGCACTGCGCGGAGCACCTTTGTATGTCATGAAGCCGCAAGCCGGGAGGAACATGGTGTTTCCGTTTGGTCCGGTTACGGTATAGCCGCTTGAAGAGACGGTCCATGTACACTGCGTCACGAGTTCCTCGAATTCCTCTTTGGTCGGAAGGCGCCAGCCATTGCCCCAGAGGTATTTGGCGCAGTCATATTCCGTGTTGGAAATCTGGTCGGCTATATCTTCGTAAGTGTCGTTATATGCATCATAGAACTTGTAATTATATGAGTGGGTGTACTGTTTCGGCAGGAGTTCGCCCCAGCAGATGAACTCGCCAGTTCGGCTTTCGGCATTGGTACCGATGTTGAAAGGAGCCCACTTCACCGAGAGGCCGAGGTCTACCATCTGCGAATCGTCGGGAACGGTATACTGCGGTTTCTCAGGTTCGGGCACATCGCCGTAGACTGCTCGGACGTTGAAGCCCACTTCGGGGTAGTCATAGCCGTTGGCGGCGTGGTTGGTGGCATCGAGGTTGGCGCGGTAGTTGCGACATTCCTGGGAAATGTCTGACTGTTCATATTCGGTGGCTGTCCAGAGGAAGCAACCGAGCTGGTCGTGGGTGTGCTTTTCGTCCACCATATTTCCGGCCGCGGGGAAGAAGATGGAGTTGCCGTTGATATACGAGGTGGCTAAAATACCGGTCACGCCATTGATGCCGGTCCATGTCCAATTGCAGTTTTCTATGAGTTCGTTCCACTCCGCACGCGTTGGCATTCTCCACTTGTCACCCCACTTCATGTGGGCAACATCATACTGTGTACCGGTGATTGTGGCGCCGAGTTTAAAGTATTTTTCCCACTCGTCGCAGTCCCAGTCATTGTAGTCGGGATAGCGCCACACGTAGTTCTCATAGCGGTATTCCTCTTTGGGTTCGATCTCGCCGTAGGCATAGAAGTTGCCGTAGCCCTCGGGCACGGAAGCTCCGACGTTGTAGGAAGCCCATTTCACTGAGAGTCCCATATCCACCATGCGGTCGGTGGTGATGTCGCCCTGGTCCTCGAAGGCTATTTTCTGTACGTTTTCGATAGTAATGGTCTGCGAGGTGCCGTCGCCGAAGTAGATGCGCATCACTTTTGATTCGGCCTTAACGGAAGTTATAGCCAAGGCTGCAAGGCATAACGTTAGAAGTTTTTTCATAGGTTTCAGAGAGAGGCTTTAAAGGTTGAATTATTGATTTTGAAGATGAAGACTCCTTTGCCAAGCCGCGTGCGCTCTATGGTATAGGTGTCATGGAAGGTGGCCGACATTACGCTCTTGCCGTCGAGGGTCCACACGTCGAGACGGCTATCCTCCCCGGCGTTCTCGATGACGATTGAGGCTTTTCCCACACGGAAAAGAAGCTCCGCTGCGGGGAGCTGCGCGATGCCTACCGTTTCGGCGAAGTCGAGGTAGTCAACTTCGTCAAACTGAAAGACCACACCTTCCTCGTTGGTACAGACCACATCGAAGCCCTCATGCGTGAAGTTCACTTCAGGTTTGGACTCAAACTTGAAGAGCATCGGGCTGCCCGACTTCAGGACAACCCGGAGCGCATCTTTCTGCGCCGCAAAGCCATAGAAACTTCCGAGCATGGTTAGCAATAATAAAAATTTTCTCATACTTTATGATAATGTTAGATTACGGGTAGGATGGCATTGCCATACCGTTTCAGACGGCAAATTTAACTTTAATTAGCTATCATTCAATATTATTACAGTTAAATTATGTTAACCGCTAAATTTTTGTTATTATCATTTGACAATCCACACCTTATATTTTCGGTCGTAAAGAAAAGCGTTCTTTTACTATTTGCCATTTCTGTATTAAAAATAAGGCATTTGAATCAAATCTATATTATCATTTGGAAAAATTTCATACACTTGAAATATCAAGTTACTTTCCGCAGAAAGCGCCCCCAGAACGGAGCGTTGAGGTAATGATATTGACCGAAAGATTACGCGAATCACAAATTTTATTACTAATTTTGCAGTATGCTTAGTGTAAACAGTTTGAGTGTGGAATTTGCGGCCAAACCGCTGTTCGCCGACGCCTCGTTCGTAATCAACGACAACGACCGCGTGGCGCTCACCGGCAAGAACGGCGCCGGCAAGTCCACGATGCTTAAAATAATAGCCGGATTGCAGCAACCCACCTCCGGCACCGTTTCGCGGTCAGGCGACACCACGGTAGGTTATCTGCCACAGCAGATGAAACTCGCCGACTCCACGACGCTGCTCGATGAAGTGCGCAAGGTCTTCGACCGTGCCATACGCCGCCGCGCCGAAATGGAGGAAGTGAGTCGCCAGCTCGGAGAACGCACCGACTACGAGTCGCCCGAATACCATGCCCTCATCGACCGCCTCGAATACCTCAACGAGCGCATCGCCATAGAGGATTCCGACAACATGGAGGCAGAGATGGAACGCACGCTGATAGGCCTCGGTTTCAGCCGCGACGACTTCGACCGCCCTACATCTGAGTTTTCAGGTGGATGGCGTATGCGCGTGGAGCTGGCCAAGATACTGCTCGCACACCCGGATGTCCTCTTGCTCGACGAACCTACCAACCACCTCGACATTGAGTCGATCCAATGGCTGGAGCAATTCCTCGTCCAGAAGGCCAAGGCCGTAATCCTTGTGAGCCACGACCGTGCCTTCATCGACAACGTCACGAATCGTACCATCGAAATCTCCTGCGGCAAGATATACGACTACAAGGCCAAGTACTCGGAATACGTCGTGCTGCGCCGCGAACGTGTGGAACAGCAGATGCGCGCTTACGAGAACCAGCAGAAGATGATAGCCGACATCAAGGACTTCGTGGAGCGTTTCCGCTACAAGCCTACGAAAGCCATACAGGTGCAGAGCCGACTGAAACAGCTGGAAAAGATAGTGCCGATAGAAGTCGACGAAGTGGACACCTCGCACCTGCGCCTCAAATTCCCGCCGGCGCCGCGCTCCGGCGACTTCCCGCTCATTCTTGACGACGTGGGCAAGGCTTACGGCGAACACCAGGTGTTCGACCACGCCACCTTCTCGCTGCGGCGCGGAGAAAAAATCGCTCTCGTTGGTAAGAACGGCGAGGGCAAGTCCACGCTCGTGAAATGCGTGATGGGCGAAATTCCTTACACTGGCTCGCTGAAGATAGGACACAACGTCAAGATAGGCTATTTCGCGCAGAACCAGGCACAACTACTCGACGGCGAACTGACCGTCTTCGATACAATAGACCGAGTGGCAGTTGGCGACATACGCACCAGGATACGCGACATTCTCGGAGCCTTCATGTTCGGCGGCGAGGCTTCCGATAAGAAAGTCAAAGTACTCTCCGGCGGCGAGAAATCGCGTCTGGCGATGATAAAGCTGCTGCTCGAACCGGTCAACCTCCTCATCCTCGACGAGCCCACCAACCACCTCGACATGAAGACCAAGGACATTCTGAAAGATGCCATCAAAGCCTTCGACGGTACCGTGATAGTGGTAAGTCACGACCGCGAGTTCCTTGACGGCCTCGTCGATAAGGTCTACGAAGTGGGTGGCGGCAAGATACGCGAGAACATCGGAGGCATCTACGACTTCCTGGCAAAGCACAACGCCGAGCTTGCCAAGCTGGCATCAACGGGCAAAAGCCGACAGCAGCCCGCAGAGAATGACAAAGAGAAGCCCCAGGAAGCCGCTCCTGATGAGAAGCCGAAACAGAAAGCACGCCTCAGCTACGCTGAACAAAAGGAGCAGGAACGCATGATACGCCGCGCTCGCAAGGAACTCGAAAAGGCGGAGGCCGAAGTGGCAGCACGCGAGCTGGAACAGCAAGCCGCCGAACAGCTCCTGGCTCAGGGCGACGCCTCCCCTGAAATCCTAAAGAAATACAACGCCGCGACCAAAGCCCTCGAGAATGCAATGTCTATATGGGAGCTCGCCCAGCAGGAATATGACCGCATCTCGCAATAAATCAGTCATTTTTACCTAATTATTATAAGAGCCAATTATATGACATGAGCCTACTCTACAACCTACAATACTGAAATGTTTCACCAAATATAAAAAAACAAGGAAATGAATAACAACAATATAACATCAGACAACATGAACCTACGGAAAACCTTCATCGGAGCGGCGGCAGTCCTTCCGATGGCCATGATGGCAGCCTCGCCGCACGGCATCGAGACCAAGAACCTCGACAAAAGCGTACGTCCGCAAGACGACTTCTACGAGTACGCCTGCGGCGGCTGGATGCAGGCTAACCCTATTCCGGCCGAATACAGCCGTTTCGGAACATTCGACGTGCTGCGAGAAAACGCCAAGACCCAGCTCCAGGAACTCATCCTTAACCTCAAGGACAACCCCGACACAAAAGTTAAAGGTACAAACGCCCAGAAAGTAAGCAACCTCTTCGACATGGGTATGGACTCCATACGCCTCAACCGCGAAGGCGCATCCCCGATGCGTCCTTACCTTGAACGCCTCGAGAAAGCAAACCTCACCGACCGCACCGAACTGGCAAAGACCATAGCATGGATGCACGGAGGCATCGGTTCTCCCCTCTTCGGGACCGGCGTTTCGGCAGACCCCAAGAATTCCGATATGAACATAATGCACCTCGGCGAAACAGGTCTCGGCCTCGGCGACCGCGACTATTATCTCGAGAAATCGGAGGAGAACGACCGCATCATGAAGGCTTACGAGAACTACATCAAGACCGTGATGCGCCTCTCAGGCTACGACGAGGCCCGCGCACAGCGCGCCTGGAACAACCTCTTCGCCATCGAAACCGAGATAGCAAAACACAAGAAGACGCGCGAGGAACGTCGCAACCCTCAGCTCCGATACAACATGCGCACAATCCAGGAGATACGCGACCTGTATCCCAACTTCGACTGGGACACATACTTCGCAGCCATCGGCACACCGCAGGTCGACAAGGTGAACGTATCGTCGGTTGCCTTCATGGACTGGCTCAACTCTTACCTTCCGTCACTCACTCCCGAACAGCTCCTCGACTATATGACCATTGAGTTCATAACCGAATCGTCGAACCTGCTGAGCGATGACTTCGTGAACGCCAACTTTGAGATGTTCGACCGCACCATGAGCGGCAAGCAGGAGCAGGAAGCACGCTGGAAACGCGCAATGGCAATCCCCAACTCAATGCTCGGCGAAGCCCTCGGCGAACTCTACGTGACCAAATACTTCCCAAAAGAGAACAAAGAATATATGGTGGAGCTCGTGCGCAACCTGCAGACCGCACTGGGCGAGCACATCGACAACCTTACATGGATGAGCGACGACACAAAGAAGAAAGCCCGCGAGAAACTGGCCGGATTCACGGTGAAAATCGGTTATCCGGACAAATGGAAAGACTACTCAGGCATCGACATAGACCCTGCGCGCTCATACCTTGACAACGTACTGGCCGCCGCCAACTGGTATACCAAGGACAATTACTCGAAGCTCGGACAACCGGTGGACAAGGATGAATGGCTCATGACCCCGCAGACAGTCAACGCCTACTACATGCCCACGACCAACGAAATCTGCTTCCCGGCAGCAATCCTCCAGGCCCCCTACTTCGACGTAACAGCCGATGATGCCATCAACTACGGCGCCATAGGTGTGGTTATAGGGCACGAAATGACCCACGGTTTCGACGACTCTGGCCGTCAGTTCGACAAAAACGGCAACCTCAACGACTGGTGGACAGCCGATGATGCCGCACGCTTCACCAAACTCGCCGACAGCCTCGCATCACAGTTCGACGCCATAGAGGTAGCTCCCGGAGTAAACGCCAACGGCCGCTTCACACTCGGCGAGAACATTGCCGACCAGGGCGGACTCCGCGTGGCCATGACCGCCTACAAGAACTCTCAGAAAGGAAAGAAAGCAAAGAAGATAGACGGCTTCACACCCGAACAGCGCTTCTACCTCGGCTACGCCAACCTTTGGGCAGGCAACATCCGCGACGAGGAGATACTTGTGCGCACCAAGACCGACCCTCACTCGCTGGGCCGCAACCGCGTAAACGCTTCGCTGCGCAACATCGCACCTTTCTTCGAGGCCTTCAAAATAAAAGCCGGCGACCCCATGTTCCGCCCCGAAGAGGAGCGAATCATCATCTGGTAAGCTATTATAAGACAGCACAATAACTACTGCGGCGAGGAGAACTTTCTCTCTTCGCCGCTTTTTTGTAACGGATGCTGGGGATGCGGATTATTTCAGCTGTCCCATTTCGGTGAACAGATGAGCGTGCGCGAGTCCCCATGCGTCCATGGCGCGGATTATCGGCAACAGCGAACGCCCTCTCTCCGTCAGCGAGTATTCAACGCGCGCGGGAATTTCGGCGAACACCTCTTTCGTCACCAGCCCCATGCGCTCCATCTCGTTGAGTTGCTCTTGCAACACGCGCTTAGAAGCGCCGGGGATAACGCGCCGGAATTCCGACGGACGGCGTATCCCACGGTTCATGCAGTTTAACAGGTACGGTTTCCACTTGCCGCCTGCCATAAGGTCGTATACAGTGACGCCACATTCAAGGTCTATGGGTATTTTGCGCTCATATTTCATCGCCGCAAATTTAGCCAATAATCTCCAGATGGGGAAAATTATCACGGGGTGATAATTTTATCCCTTATTGCACGGAGCGGCGCGTGTGCCTAACTTTGCAGCGGAAATCAAACCGATAATCCCGATGAGAAAAATAATCTTAGCAATAGTTTTAACACTTCTAAATCTCACAGCAATGGCACAGACACTGAGACAATCCACCCCGGTACTCACCGACGCAACCTGCGACATCCTCTGCAAGGCGGCACAAGAGAAGAGCCGCGAAATGGGACTCGACATCAGCTTCGCGATAGCCGACGCCGACGGCCTTCCCCGCCTCTTCCGCCGCTTCGGCGATGCCCTGGTGCTGAGCGCGACCCTCGTGCCCGACAAGGCTTACACGGCTGCAATCACACAGACACCGACCGGCGACCTGATTCCCTTTGTATCAGACGGCGGCAACCTCATGGGCATGAACACCTGCGACCCGCGCATAACGATGGTTCCCGGCGGCTTCCCTCTCGTGGTCGACGGCAAGACAGTAGGTGCAATCGGCGTAGGTGGAGGCACCAAAGAGCAAGACCTCGAAATAGCCTCATGCGTACTCGCAAGATTCGAGGAACTTGAGAAGTAACACGCTCATTGAGAAGAAAACGACAGCTGTCTGGATTGTTCCACGGCAGCTGCCGCTTTTTTATAGATTTTATTGATGAGACGGATGTTACGGTTCTTGGCGGGAGGTTATCTCCTCTATCAGGAGGCGGGCGGCGGTATTGCCCTGGGCAGCGGCTTTGCGGGCCCAATCCAGTGCGGCTTGCGAGTCCTTGACTGACCCTATGCCGTTGTCGAGCTGGCAGGAGAGGCGATATTGTGCCTGGTCGTAGCCCTGTTCGGCTGACTTTATGTACCAGCGCAAGGCTTCTTCCCAGTCTTGCTCCAATTCATTATTATATAGGGAAAGATACTCTCCGCAGCGGTAATCTATCACCGGCGTTCAGAATAATCAGTTGAGAGTTTGAGCGCGGTTCAGCTTCAGGTCCGGTTTGGCTAAGAGACCATCCTCGACACTGCAAAAAATAATGATTATTCTGTAACGACACAAAATTACCGCCAATATTTATGACGAAACTACCGGCATTGTCTGACGAATGTCGGAAAGTGAACATTCGCCGCGGGTTACACGTAATATTAATATGAACAAAACCACACCTACCAACAACGACTCCATGGCCTCCCCCGAGCCCCGGAACGACCACGATACCCGGCAGCAGGGCGCCTCGCCGAACTTATCTACACAAACAGCGGCAACCACCGCGCTACAAGGCAAGCGCCTCACCTTCAGACAGAAGACGGTGCGGCTATTGTCATACTTCAACGTAAGCGCCGACCTTCTGCCGCAGGCCGAGGTGGAACAGGACATACGCGACGGCGTCTCCTTCCGAGGCTCGCAACTGCTCGTGCTCATCTTCGCCATTTTCGTGGCATCGCTGGGACTGAACACCGACAACGTAGCGGTAATCATCGGCGCCATGCTCATCTCACCCCTCATGGGACCTATCATGGGAATGGGCCTCGCACTCGGCGTCGAGGACTTCGACCTGCTACGCCGCTCGCTCAAAAACATCGGAATGGCAATACTGGGTTCAGTGATAGCTTCGGCCATCTTCTTCCTGATCTCGCCTCAATACGAGGGCAGCAGCCAGTTACTGGCACGTACTTCACCTTCTATATACGATGTCTTCATAGCCCTCTTCGGCGGAGCCGCCGGCATTGTCTCCACGGCGTGCAAGAACAAGGGACAGGTGCTTCCCGGCGTCGCCATCGCCACCTCCCTTATGCCGCCGCTCTGCACCGCTGGATACGGCCTGGCAACACTGCAGGCGCACTTCTTCTTCGGCGCCTTCTACCTCTTCTTCACCAATATGATTTTCATCTTCTTCGCCACTTGGGTAGGATTGAAACTCATGGGGTACAAGCGCCACCATACGGACATCACCAAACGTTACCGCCGCATCCAGTGGCTGGTATACACCATAGTGGCCTGCACGGTAGGAGTTTCCGCTTATCTCACCATGCAGATGATACGCAAGAACATCTTCATCTCTGCGGCTACTTCCTTTGTAGAGACCCAGATGGTATTCCCCAACACACAAGTACTCAACCACAACGAATACATCAAGAACGGCAAGCGCTACATCTCAGTGACCCTCATAGGCCAGACACTCCCCAAGGATTCGCTGCAACTCGCCATGATGAACAAACTCGACTCCGTAGGACTCGGTGGCACAGTACTTGACATTCACCAAGGCTTCGGCATCTCGGCGACCTCGAACGGCGAACAGATGGACGACAGCAAGCTCTATGCCCTCATGCAGTCGCAGCTCGAAGCCAAACAGAACACCGTGGACTCGCTGCGCAACGTCATTGGCCAGTTCACGACCTTCTCTGCACAGGGAGCCTCGATAGCATCGGAACTGAAAGTGCTCTTCCCCAATGTCCGCGACATAGCCATGAGCAATATCATCGCCACCAATACGGTAGACTCGCTGAGCCGCGACACGGTTAATGTGGTCTTCGTGAACGCTCCGGCCGGAATCGACGCCGCACAGCAGCGCAAGATGACCGATTACATAAAGGTACGCCTACACATCCCCGAAGTACACATAGATGTAAACCCCCGCAACTTCCCGTGGCCCGCCAAATAACGCCCGCTGACAGAAACATAGGCCATCCCATACCGGGTGGCCTATACTTATTGTTCTGGTTTAAGGTGCAAAGTTTCACTGTTCGGGGTACCCACTCACCCGCCTGCACAGCTGCGCGTCAATAGACGGTGTGCTGCGGGTCGAAGTTGGTCCAGCCCTCCAGCCAGTTGTCGGAGGCATCGCGGAAGGCGCCTATGTAGCCGCCCTTGCCGTCTGAGAGCATCGCAGAGGGACAGTAGTTCTGGCCGAGGTTTGCCGGGTCGAGGAGATTGAGCAGGGTTTCGGCCACCGTGTTGTTGCCCGCTCCGGCGAGGAAGAACGTGTGCGAGAAGGAGTGGCGCGTGCGGTCTTCGGTCTTGGTGGCATAGTCGTAGAAGTAATCCTCATACTCCTTGTTCTTGTCGGTGACGATGACTCCCATGGCCGATAAGATGCAGTTTTCGAGCTTGAAATCGCCTGAGGAGGCATATTGCACCGAGTGTCCTTTCTAACCGTCTACAATCAGACCGACGGGGTATCCGACAGCCAACATGTTGGAGATGTTGAGCTTGCTGCTGCGGCGTATCTGGACGGCGGACTGGAAGAGGCCGAGCTTGGAGCCATTGTCGGGGAACATGTCGCCTGCCGTTATGTAGCTTGCATTGTTAGTGAAGCCGAAGTTCTTTGCGGTCATCGGGCCTATGAACGCGAGTTCGGGATAAGCGAACCCCTAAAAAAGTTGAATCGGCAGCTTTAAAAAGTTGCCGATTCTTTTGGTAATATCGCTGATATTTAGTAATTTAGAGGTAACAAACAATAAATACTGTATCATGATTACCGAGAGCAAAATTACTGAAATTTTCTGTATTGCCGATGATTTTTGCAAAGAATTTGAAGTCGAGATGGCGAAAAACTCACTTCCGTCCTCTCCTGACGCCCCGAAACGCCGACGGAAGCGCATGATGTCCGACGCGGAGGTCATCACGATTCTGATCTGCTTCCACTTCAACACCTACCGCAACTTCAAGCATTATTATCTGTCATGCGTGTGCGGACAGTGGAAGCATCTGTTCCCACGCCGGTTCTCGTACAATCGTTTTGTCGAGGTCATGCCGCGTTGCTTCGTGGCTCTGACAATGTTTCTGCGCCTTGCCTGTTTCGGCCAATGCA
>OHBJ01000018.1_pt1 | contig 56504 bp, 47 predicted proteins | sample 1577241 | NCBI WGS metagenome assembly OHBJ01 (sample SAMEA3541594, study PRJEB24748) | human gut metagenome | biome: human gut; feature: human-associated habitat; material: faeces | place: China | collected 2012 | reverse complement strand
CAAGACCGGAGCGCCAGATTATCGCAGATCAGTATACGGAAGAAATTCCGGAATTCGTACTCCGGCTGAAAGTAAAAGCGGGACTTACCGGGTATGCACAGGTATATGGAAAGTATAATACAACCCCATATGATAAACTGAAACTGGATCTGACGTATATCGAAAATTATTCGGTCTGGATGGACATAAAAATTTTGTTCCTGACATTTAAGATTCTGTTCCAGAAAGAAAACACGGAAGGTGTGGATCAGGATCAGACAACTGCAATCAAATAAGACGCCAAAGGAGACGGTGATGAGCGATATTAAAATCAGCATCATTATGCCGGTATATAAAGTAGAAGAATATGTAGGAAAGGCAATCGAGAGTATTCTTGCACAGACCTTTACCGATTTTGAATTTTTAATTGTGGATGATGGAACCCCGGACAGAAGTGGAGAAATCTGTGATGCGTATGCTAAAAATGATCACAGAATCCAGGTGATTCACAAGGAAAACGGAGGTGCACCAAGCGCGAGAAACACAGCGATTGATATTGCACAGGGAAAATATGTTTATTTTCTGGATTCGGATGACTGGGCAGAACCACAGATGCTTGCGGATATGTACGAACTTGCCGAGAAGCATCAGGCACAGCTTGTGGTCTGTGGATTTTATATTGACACTTACTGCGGACAGAATCATTTGTCAGAAAAAATCTGTGTGGACGACAGGGTGTTTACCGATGCAAAAGATTTTCGGGAAGAGGCATACCGGTATTTTGACCGAAACATGCTGTATACACCGTGGAATAAATTGTACCGCATGGATGTGATCCGGCAATACGGACTGTATTTTCCAAAAACACTGTGGGATGATTTCCCGTTTAATCTGAGTTACCTGGATCATGTGGAATCGGTTGTGTTTTCTACAAATGCCTACTATCATTTCATACGTGCACGCGCAGAGTCGGAGACCGCGGCGTATCGTGCTGACATGTACGAAAAGAGAGAGGAAGAACAGGGTTGGATGGAAGAACTGTTTCGCAGCTGGGGTGTGACCAATGCGGCAACGCAGGAGATGGTTGCCAGAAGATATATTGAGCGCATGGTGGGATGCATTACAAATGTGACCAGTTCGAAATGTACCCTTTCCGGGAAAGAACAGCGGGCAGAAATCAGAAAGATGCTGCACAATCCGCGGGTGGACAAGGCACTTGCACTGGCAAAACCACGGTCGGGATATATGAAGGTTATGCTATTGCCTATCCGGTGGAAAAATGTTACACTTGCTTGGATGGAATCAAGCGTCATCACTTTTGTGAAAGAACATAATGGAAAGTTATTTGCCAGAATGAAAGCGGGCAGATAGAGGTAGGTTGTGGCTATTTTACAAACAAACGATATTTTTAAAACGGAATTATCGGAAGGACAGCACCGCCTGTCACCGGAGGAGATTCATAAGGTGCAGCAGGTTGTCTATGGTATTACGATAGATATTACGGAATTGTGCAGTGAATTAAATATTCCCTATATGCTTACCGGGGGAACCGCTCTTGGAGCCGTCCGGCATGGGGGATTTATTCCCTGGGATGATGACGTGGATATGGTTGTCGAGAGAAAATATATTGAACGTCTGCTTGATGCGATTGAACAGAGGTATCCGGACCGGTATTTTGTAGAGGCACCGCTTCGGACACCGGGGTATCTGAGTTCTTTTATTCAGATTCACCGGAAAAACACAGTGTGTCGGGAATATTTAGAGATCCCGGAAGAACGATGTGGAATTAAAATTGATATTTTTGTGGTGGAAAACACCTATGACAATGCCTTTTTGCGCCGTTTGCACGGTATGCGGGTAGAGGCAGGATTATTGCTGCTTTCCTGTTATCGGATGTATTTATGGAGAAATGAATTTTATAAGTTGTCCCGGGGCAATAAAAAGGCAGCCACCATGATACATCTGAAAAGTTTTATCGGGCGGCTGATTGCACCGACCGGGAAATTTTGGTATGCTCATGTACAGCGGCTGATGCAAATGTGCAGCAATGACCAGTCAGAATACATTGTTGTACCATCAGGGAGAAAGCATTTTTTTGGCGAACTGAAATTGCGAAGTGATTTTTTATGTGCGCAAAAGCGGAAATTTGAGGATCGCGAATTTCTTTTTCCCAAAAACATTGACTGGTATTTGTCCTATATGTATGGAAATTATATGGAAATTCCGCCGGAGGATAAGCGGGAATATCATGTTGTTTATCAGCTGAAAATATAGACAGATTGAAACAAGCAAGAGGAAGAATGATTTATGAAGAAGAGAATAGATACGTTTTGGCGTTATCGGAATTTATTATTTGAATTAGTAAAAAAAGGAATTAAGTTAAAATACAGAAGATCTTACCTGGGAATTATCTGGTCCCTTCTGGAACCGGTTATGACAACAATCGTACTTACCATTGTGTTTGGAACACTCTATGGTAATAAAGATCACACATTTCCACTGTATATTCTATCGGGACGTCTTCTTTATTCCTATTTTGCACAGGGCACGAAAGTGTCACTGAAATCGATCCGACAAAATTCGGCCATGATAAAGAAAGTGTATGTGCCGAAGTATCTGTATCCGTTATCATCCGTACTTTATAATTTTATTATATTTTTAATTTCGCTGATTGTATTAGTGCTTCTCGGCATTTTTACAGGAAATTATCCGACGCTGCACTGGCTTTTGATCGCTTTCCCTTTACTGGTACTTCTGATCATGACGTTTGGTGTGGGAATGATTCTGGCTACGATTGGTGTCTTCTTCCGTGATATGGAGTATTTGTGGGAAGTTGCGCTGATGATCGTTATGTATACCTGTGCTATTTTCTATTATCCGGAGCGATTGTTAAAGAGTGGTTATTCGTGGGTACTTACAGTGAATCCGGTATATAATGTCATTATCAATGTAAGAAATATTATTTTCCATGAGGCGTTTAACTGGAGCTGCATGACATATGCGTGTGTGTTTGCGGTAGCCTCCGTAGTGGTTGGAGTGATTGTATTTCATAAAAATCAGGATAAATTTATTTTATATATTTAGTAACAATATGCTTGAGGATAAGGAGTATTTAAACAATGGCAGAGACAGTGTTGCGTGTGGAACATGTTGGCATGCGGTTTAATCTGAGTAAAGAAAGAGTGGACAGCCTGAAAGATTATATTTTAAAATCTATTACTAGACAGATGAAATTTGATGAATTCTGGGCATTAAAAGATATTAATTTTACGTTGGAAAAAGGAGAACGTATTGGTATTCTTGGAACAAACGGAGCAGGAAAGAGTACTCTTTTGAAGGTAATTGCCGGGGTATTTAAGCCAACGGAGGGAAGCGTAGTCCACAAAGGAAAGATTGTTCCACTTTTGGAACTTGGAGCCGGATTTGACAAAGAATATACCGGTCGTGAAAATATTTATCTTTATGGAGCTGTTCTTGGATATTCCAAAGAATTTATAGACAGTAAATTTGACGAGATTGTAAAATTCTCAGGTTTGAAGAAATTCCTGGATGTTCCCCTGAAAAATTATTCTTCGGGAATGAAAAGCCGGCTGGGATTTTCCATTGCGACCATTGTGGAGCCGGAAATTCTGATTCTGGATGAGGTTTTGTCTGTAGGAGATGCCAAATTCCGGAAAAAGAGTGAAAAGAAGATTCTTTCCATGATGGACAAAGGTGTGACGGTACTTTTTGTATCGCACAGTCTTGAGCAGGTAAAGAGAATCTGCACGAAAGCAATGATTCTGGAAAATGGTTCGATTCGAAGTATTGGAGACATTGATACGGTTTCGGCAGAATACGAAGAAATGATCAGTGGGGATTAGAAAGGAGAAAATTATGATTTATGGAGCAATGTTAGCAGGCGGCGTAGGCAGCAGAATGAAAAGTGCAGTGATTCCGAAGCAGTTTCTTGAAGTGGACGGAAAGCCGATCATCATTTACACCCTTCAGAATATGCTGAAGGTAGACCGCTTTGATTATATTTATATCGCCACACACAAGGATTATCTGGCGTATATGAAAGAAATGGTTCAAAAATATACAGATAAGCCGGAAAAAGTCCGGATTATCGAGGGAGGAAAGGAACGTATGGACAGTATCCATAATGTGACCGATGCCATTTTAAAGGACGAAGGGGTACATGAGGATGATGTGATTGTGATCCATGATGCGGTACGTCCCCTTGTGACAGAAAAAATTTTAAATGACAGTATTGATGCGGCAGGAACTTATGGCGCGTGTGTATGTGGGTTACCGGCAGTAGATACTATGCTTTATTCGGAAGATGGCAAAGTAGTGACAACGATTCCGGAGCGCTCTAAACTGTTTAACGGACAGGCTCCGGACAGTTTCTCTTTACCTCGGTTTTTGGAGATGCAGGCAAATCTGACAGAGGAACAGCGGGAAGTGATTACAGGAACTTCCCAGATCTGCACCATGAATAACCAGCCGATTTATATTATAGAGGGAGATCCTCTGAATTTTAAGTTGACAACCGATGGGGATCTGTTGATTTTTAAATCGATCATTGATGATCAGACGGTATAGGTTGAAAGGAGATAGTAATGAAATCATTAATAGAAATTCCAAAGACAATGAAGGCACTGGTTCTGCATGAGATCGGAAAGCTCACACTTGATGAGGTTCCGGTAGAGCCGCTTCGTCCGGGTACGGTTCTGGTAAAGATTAAAGCATGCGGGATCTGTTCTTCGGACGTGGAGCGCGTGTTTATCAACGGAACTTATCATTTCCCGACAATTCCGGGACATGAGTTTTCCGGACAGATTGTTGCTGTGGGAGATGATGTGGATGAGAGTCTGCTGGGAAGAAGAACCTGTGTGTTCCCAATGCTTCCATGCTTTGAATGTCCTTCCTGTAAAAAGCAGCAGTATGCGCAGTGCAGCCACTATGATTATTTTGGCTCACGCAGGGATGGAGGATATGCAGAATATCTGGTTGTTCCGACCTGGAATCTGGTGCTGTTTGATGATGATCTGTCCTATGATGTGGCAGCAATGTGTGAACCGGCTGCGGTAGGAATTCATGCAAACGGACTCGCAAATGTGCAGAAGGGACAGTCCGTTCTCGTAATTGGAACTGGAATGATCGGTTATGTCTGCGCTGCATTTGCAAGCCAGATTACGGATAAGGTGATCATGTGCGGAAACTCTGCCGCAAAGCTTGAGCTGGCAAAAAAATATGGATGGGAAACCATTGCACTCGAAACAGACAATTTTGAAGAACGCATTCAGGCATTGACAGATGGTGAGGGCGTGGATGTTGTGATGGAAGTTGTTGGGTCCAATCAGGCAATCTGCAATGCGGTAACCGCTGCAGGACCGAATTCTACCATTGTTTTGGTTGGAAATCCGAAGGCAGATCTGACCATGGAAAAGAATTTATACTGGAAAATTTTAAGAAAATCCATTACGTTACGTGGCTCCTGGAATTCCAGTTTCAACGATAAGCAAAATGACTGGAAGACGGCATTGGAGCGGTTGAAAGGTGGAGAATTTGATCAGTTGATTACGCATCGGTTCCCGATGGAAGAATCGGAAGAAGCTTTCCGTGTGATGAGAGACAGAAATACATTCTCTACCAAAGTTATGTTTGTTATGGAATAAATACAGAAGTTAGAAATGGAGATACACAATGGAACTCGCGATATCCAAATTGACTGCCCGCAGGGTTATATATTATTTTGAAGGTTATGTAAAGGGAGAGAGACCGAAAGGTTTAAAATTTGTTTTTTATAATTATGATTTGAAGATTACCATAAAACCATCCGTATTTGAGTGGGATGGGGATACCTTCCGTATGATGCTTCATGTGGAGCAGGCAAATGAGAATAATCCGATTTCCAGTGGCGATTATTATCCGATTGCTGTGGATGGGAAGGGAAAGCAGTATCCATTGCAGGTGGCAAAAAGCATTATTGAAGAACGGGAACAGGCGGAGTGGAAAAATGATGTGGTCGTTAACAAGGGAAAAGGACATCATGTAATCTGTAAATCCTTAATGGATCTGGATACGGATGAACTTTTTATTCATGTTGATACCGTGCTCCCGAAACCGCGTAAAAATTATATTCGCAGAAAATGTGGGGAATTATATTATGGAGTGCGTAACGATTTAAAGGATTGGGCCCAGAAGCTTTTTGTGGTTGTTTTTAATATTTTCAACAAGTGCTGTAAAAAGCGTGGCAATAAGATTTTATTCTGTTCCGGATCACGTGCTGAAATTGGTGGAAATGAAGAATTTATTTACAACCGTATGCTTGAGCGTGGACTGGACAAAAAATATAAGTTTGTACTGGATTTCAAACCTACGATCAATAAGACATACGGACCATTTAAAATGATACGTTTTATCTATCGTCTGGCGAGCAGTGATGTGATTTTACTGGACGATTATTATCCGGAAATTTATAAACCGGTTTACGATCAGAATGTTAAAGTCATTCAGGTATGGCATGCCTGCGGAGCATTTAAGGCACTGGGACTTGAGCGTATGTCAAAGGCAGGAGCTCCGCCGATCAATACGTCGGTGCATAAATGTTATACGCATGTGCCGGTCAGCTCGTATCACTCCGCACTTCATCATCAGGAAGCGTTTGGAATTGGAATTGATAAATTTTATCCGGTAGGAATTCCAAGAACGGACATTTTCTTTGATGAGGAGTACAAGAAGAAGACATGTGAGCGTGTTTATGCAGAGTTCCCAGGAGCAAAGGAAGCGAAAAGGGTTATTTTATATGCACCGACGTTCCGTGGAAACAGTGCAGTGGATGCGCATTTCCCAATGGAAAAACTTGATTTTGAAGAATGGGGAGAATTATGTAAGCGAACAGATTCTTTCCTGATTGTAAAAATGCATCCATTTGTTCAGGAGAAAATTAATATTCCGGAAAAGTACAAAGACTGTATTGCGGATGCGGCACAGTATCGTGAAGTCAACGATATTCTGTTTATTACAGATTTGTTGATTACGGATTATTCGTCGATTATTTATGAATTTTCTCTGTTGAGAAGACCGATGCTGTTTTACGCGTTTGATCAGATCATGTATGTTTCCACGAGAGACTTCTATGAGCCATATGAGGATATTGTGCCAGGGCGTATTATCAAGCGATTTGATCAGCTGATGGAGGCGTTGGAAAAAGAAGAATATGGTACCGATAAGATTGAATGGTTCATTAAGAAGAATTTTGCCTACACCGATGGAAAGTCAACCGATCGAGTAATTGACCTGATTGTGGGGGATGATAAAGACATCCAGAAATATTCGGCGGCATCTATGCAAGGTGCGCTTGCGGCTGTAAGCAATAACTTCGGAATGAATGGAGAACATGTAGACAAGCGGCATCGCGATGATGACCGTTCCGTGGTGCAGAACCGTGGAGAGGTACCGGAAAAAGATTCCGAAGAACATGATAATGATAAATATACAGAGTAAAAAATGGAGGAAAATTTCGTGAGAGAAAAAGGAAAAATTTCAGCATCTATTATGTGTTCAGGATTTGATCAGGTAATGGATTATGTACATGAATTTGAGAGAAATAATATAGAGTTTTTACATGTAGATGTAATGGATGGAACGTTTGTCCCAAACCTTGCATATGGTCCGGATTTTGTAAAAAGACTGCGTAAGAAAACAGATATTACACTGGACTGTCATCTGATGGTAGACCGTGCGGAAGATAAGCTGGACTGGTTTGATTTCCAGCCGGGAGAGCATGTGTCCCTGCACTATGAAGGAACCTGTCATATCCAGAAGTGCCTCGATCATCTTGCAAAGAAAGGGGTTAAGCCGGTGATTGCCATTAATCCGGGTACACCGATCCAGGTACTGGAAGAAATTGTAGATTATATTGCGGGAGTTCTGGTGCTGCACGTTAATCCGGGATTTGCCGGACAGAAAATTGTACCGCATACCATTGAAAAAGCAGCACGTATTCGTAAATATCTGGATGATCTGGGACATCCGGAGGTATATATTGAATCCGACGGAAACATTACCTGTGAGAATGCGGCAAAATTATACAAGAATGGTTCGGACATTTTTGTAGCAGGTACAAGCAGTATTTTCCGGGAGGGAGATATTGATGAACTGATTATGAACTTAAGAAAGGCAATTGGGTGGTGAGAAAGGAGACGTAATGTCAAGAATTTATTATAGAGGAGGAATGTCTCCATTTGAGACATTTTCCCCGGGATATATTTTGACGCATAATGTTATTGGAACCAATGTTGGTAATTTTTTATATTTAAATGGGGTATTGCGTTCATTGATGATCGACGACAATACAGTAATTCAGGCAAATTATTATAATACAAATTATTATAAACCTGAATATGTTAATGAAAACTTCGATTGTTTTGTCATTCCATTGGCTGATGCGTTCAGAGAGAATTTTGTGAATGAATTAAATGAATTAACTTCTTTTGTTAAAAAGTTAAAGATTCCATGTTATGTAATTGGCGTTGGGTTAAAGGAATCCTATGAACCGGATTTTTCACAACCCAAACCACAGGATGAAGCTGTAAAGAAATTTGTTACAGCAGTACTTGAAAAATCAAATTGTATTGGGGTAAGAGGTGAATTAACCGGTAAATATTTGGAGACATTAGGTTTTGCAGAAGGACGCGATTTTATGGTGATAGGTTGTCCATCTATGTATATGAAGGGAAAACGATTGCATATACAAAATCCGAAATTAGATGTTAATTCTAAAGTATGTTTTAATTCAAATGTTGCAGCTTCTGTTCCTACTCGTAAGTTTATTAAATTAAAAATGAAGGAATTTGAAAACCATTATTTTATTGGACAAGTTGTAAATGAACTCAGAAGTATTTATTTAGGTGCTCCATATGAATATAAAATCGAATATAATTTTCGCAACGTTACAGATAAAATTTATCAGGATGGTCGATTGAGATTTTTTTGTAATGTACCTAAGTGGATGGAATTCCTGAATGATTCAGATTTGACTTTTGGATCAAGGTTACATGGAAATATTGCAGCCGTTTTAGCAGGGACTCCGGCATTGCTTGTGACGAAGGACTCAAGAACTAGGGAATTGGCAGAGTATCATCATTTAAATGCGATACATGAGAGTAAGCTGAATGAAAAACTGACATTGCAGGATCTTGTGGAACAGCAGGATTTTACGCAGATTGAAAAATACCAGAAACAGAATCTTGACCGATATGTTGCATTTTTGAAAAAGAATGATATCCCGAACATTTTTATGGATGGAGAAGATCCACAGGAAACTGCATTTGACAGAAAAATAAAGCAGACGGATTTGCTGGAGGGAATAGTTCCGGTTTCCCAATGTTCTCTGGAAGAAATTGCAGAAAGAAACAGAGATTACTATACAAATTTGGATGAAAAACTGGATAGATTATCGAAAAAATTAAGTTCTACTTCGGATTTATTACAAAAAGAGAGAATTAAAAATCAGAAAATTGCAACAGAACCCCTTAGCAAAAAAGTCGTAAATAAGGTAAAAGGATTTTTGAAATGATGCAAGTATATATAATTAGGTGTTTGGTTTTATGAAAAGGTTATTGTGAAAGACTGATTTCCAGAGATTATTGACTGGCATTGATAAAAAATATTGTTTAAGAAGCAAGTGGAAGTATCGTTCACTTGCTTCTTTTTTTGTAACTGTTCAGAACCAATGTCACTTAGTTAAGCTTATTGGTTCACTATGAGGCAAACCTCTAACAAAAATTTATAAATTATAGTTGACACATCAATCAAAATGTGCGGCCGCTCTCGTTGCTGATATATTTTTAAGGTAACGAGAGCGGCCCTTGAATTAGAACTATATTTCATTCTGATTCAAGGAGGTTTACCTATGACATTTCCTGAAATTGTCAAAACTACACTTTGGGACATTATTGATGAGATGTCCCGCTCACTTTCTTCTTTTGTAAAAAATCCAGATAAGGATTTTATCCGCAAACGCAAACTTGATTTTAAGAAAATGATGCATCTGATCATTTCTATGGAAAGCGGAAGCCTAAATCATGAACTTCTCAAATTTTTTGAGTATGATTCCTCAGTTCCTACTGGCTCTGCTTTTTATCAACAACGTTCCAAACTTTCCGTTTCTGCATTCCGTCACCTTCTCAAGGAATTTAACCTTAAATTCCCCTTAGAAAAATTTCGCGGAAAATACTATCTTATTGCGTGTGATGGTTCTGAATTTAACATTGCCAGAAATCTTAAAGATGCAGATACTTTCCACGAACCAAATGGTAAATCGGTATCCGGTTTTAATATGGTTCATACCATCTCTTTATATGAGGTATGTTCTAAGCGGTACCTTGATTTAGAAGTCCAGCCTGGGCGTCTTAAAAATGAGTTTCAAGCTATCTGCAATCTTATGGATCGGTATGCCTATGGGGGTACCCCATTTTCATTGCTGACAGGGGATTTTCCAGTTACAACGTTTTTGCCCATGCAATCGAAAATAATGTTGATTTTTTAATTCGTGCTAAGGATTTGAATGTACAGCGTTTTCTTGGAGTCGAGACTCTTCCTGACAAACTGGATACAACCATAGAGCTGATTCTGACCAGAACACAATCTAAAAAGAAACATAAACATCCCGAAAAAGAATCACAATACCGCTATATTTGTAAAAACATAGCTTTCGACTATCTTAATCCAGCTGATATTTCCGATGAATATCTGCTGAAACTAAGAATCGTCCGCGTTGAAGTATCCGATGGTGTTTTTGAAAATATCATCACTACACTTTCCGAAGAAGACTTTACACCGGACAATATAAAATACTGTTACAATCTCCGCTGGGGCATCGAAACTTCTTTTCGCGACCTAAAGCATACCATTGGAGCTACTAATTTACACTCTAAAAAAACAGAGTATGTTGCATTTGAACTGTGGAGCAGGCTCATTTTGTACAATTTCTGTTCCATAATTATTTTACATGTACCAGTAAAAAGCAGGAATCGCAAATATGAGTACCAAGTCAACTTTTCTCTCGCAATGAAAATCTGTTTTGATTTTCTAAGAGGAGTCGCACCACCAAATGTAGAAAGCCTGATAAGTAAGTATATCCTACCTATCAGGCCCCATAGGAACTATGCCCGACAGCATAGAGTCCAAAAACCAATCAGCTTCTCTTACCGTTTTGTATAACATAGAGTAGCTGACAATTCTATTATACACTAATTTTAAGGCAGACGAAAGTCTGTCTTAAGGTCGTGCCTGATATTTATATGATCTTTTTTGAATGAAGATTGTTTTAATCTTTTTTTGTTTACCACATCCTTTTCACGCTAGATGCACACAAATCCATTAATTTGTAAAAAGCTTAACTAAGTGACATTGGTTCTGAACAGTTACAAATATAATTCATAAATGCAAAGCATACGGAATCACATTTGGAATGAAATCCAAAGGTAATGAAATCAGCAAAAATAAAATAAGCGGTTGCAAGAGTGGGAAGATAGGCATTGCAAAAGACAGTAATGTTACGTATGTGAAGTAATAAAAGAGAGAATAGATGATGGTTCATTTGTTCTCTTTTAATTGTTCTCTTTTAATATGTAAAATTTACAGTGATTTTTTTTAGTAAATATGGTATACTAAAAATGTTTTACTTGGATTTTACATGAGTGAAAGGATGTATATTATGCGAAAGAAAGGCATTTGTTTTGGATTGATTCTGGCTTTATTACTTCCGTTTGTATTCACAACTGAAGTAAAGGCATCAGATAATACAGAACTTAATATTTATGCACTTTATCTTAATTCAGAAAAAAAGGGGGATTCTACACTGTTAGAATCGAAAGGACATTATTTGTTGATTGATATTGGCGCAGACAATCACGCACCTGCAATCATTAAACAGCTACAGACATTGGGAGTTACTCATGTAGATGTGATGTTTAGCCATTTGCACACAGATCATACTGGAGGATGTTCTACGGATTTACAGGCTGGATTGAAGCAGTTTGCACTTTCCGGGATTACGATTGATACGTTATATCTGCCAGACCCTTCGCTGGCGGTTTTATCAAGAAGTTATCCATCCCGCTATGCAGCATTTCAAGCATTTATGAGCACACAGGGAACAGGAAGAATTGTATATCTGAATGTTGGGGATCAGGTCAATGTTGGTGATGCGACTGGAAAAGTTATTGGACCAGTAAACACGAATGAGATTTCCCCATATGCTTATACCAGTATTACAAAAGAAAAAGAACGTTTTATACGTTATGAAAATAATTGTTCACTTGCAGTTATTTTTACCTGTGGAAATACACGTTATTTTACAGCGGGAGATAGTTATTCTGATGAATCGGATCGGTTAGTCTCACGTTATGGTACGTCTTTAAAATGTGATATTATGAAAATGAATCATCATGGAATTGGAAGTGGAAATTCAGTGTCATTATTGGAGGCGGTACAGCCATCTTATGCTTTTATTCCGAACACTGGAGTTTCCGAGACAGATGCGAAGACGAATAAATGGCGTACAGGAACAGCGATTAAGCGCATGACATCTTATGGTCTTTGTTATTTGGTGGGAAATGAAGAGAAAACATTGATTTTCCATATTGAGAATGATAAGATTACACTATATCGCGGAGATACTGTAGAAACAGGTAAAAAAATGACAGGATGGCAGTCATTATATGGAGCTGATGGTCTCTACCGTGACCACGATATGTATTATTTTGATAAAAATGGTTCATTGTCTACTGGGGTTAAAATGATAGGGAAACACTACTATTATTTTCGCAAAGGTGGACAGATGGATTATGGAACCTATAATTCAGCGGGAAATTACTCGGGATGGCATAGTTACAACGGAAAGAAACGTTATTTCAGATTGTCTGATGATGAAAATTATGCATATATGGATGTCGGCAGAAAGAAAATTGGAAGTGAAACCTATTATTTTGACAAAAATGGGTATAAATTAATTCCGGATATTGTTGGTGATGATGAAAATGTTGAGGATGATATCTATCCGACACAGATAGGATCTGATTATTATTATTTAAATGAAGATGGAGCAATGACAGAGGATGACTGGATTAATATAGACGGGGAAGATTATTTCTTTGGGAAAAATGGAAAAATGTACCGTAACGGAGTGTATGCAATTGCAGGAGATAATTATCTGTTTGAAAGCGATGGAACTCTTGCTGTAGGGGATTCTCATACGGAACTTTATGATTTTAAGAATAGTACATATGCTGTTCGGGCAGATGGAACATTAGTGTCGGGGAAAATTGCAAAGATTGACGGGTATCAATATTATTTTAACTCAAAAGGAAAATTACAAAGCAATAAGATTATTCATGTGGGAAAACATAATTATTACTTTGGTAAAAATGGAGTACTAGTTACAAATAAGAAGATTAAACGAAATGGAAAAATTTACTATAGCAATAAAAACGGTGTTTTGTCGAACAAGAAATAATTGGGGATGACACATGAAAACCAAAGAGAAAAAGAAAAGCAAATGGAAAATGATCGCAGGGATTATGCTTGTGATCCAATTGTTACTGAGCCTGGCAACGGTCGGAGTTGTTTTGTGGCTGAATATTGTTCCAACGCTGTATGTGATCCTGCTTGGATTAATTCTGCTGCTGCTGCTCATTATAGAATATTGTCTGTTTTATTTTGGTAAAAAGAAAAAGGGAAAGAAAAAGACCGGATGCTATGTCAGGCGTACGCTTGGTGTAATTCTTTTCCTTGCATGTGTGATTGTGTGTGGGGGTGGTTCCTATATGCTTGTAAAGGCCGGAAATACGCTCGATAATATTGCCGGAAATGTAAAGACCACCGATACTGTATCCGCCTATGTGATGACGGATGATCCGGCACAGACACTGATGGATGCGAAAGACTATGTGTTTGCGATTACCGAAAAATACGATTACGAACATACCCAAAAGGCAATCGAAAAGATCAATGAAACTGTCGGGACACAGATCCACACGCAGGTGTATGATAATATTCTCGACATGGTGCAGGCATTATACGAAGGAAATGCAGATGCTATGCTTATGAATGTGGCATATGTAGACGTGGTAGAGGCACAGGATGGGTATGAAACATTTTCTTCCAGAACGCGTACCCTGTATGATCATGAGGAAGAAACGGTGGTGACGGAGGATTCACAGACGGCAGAAAAATCCATTACAACAGATCCGTTTGTCATTTATATCAGTGGTTCCGATACCAGAACCCTTACTCTTACCACCAGCCGCAGTGATGTCAATATTCTGGCAGTTGTCAATCCGTCCACGAAGCAGGTGCTTCTAATTAATACACCGAGAGATTACTACGTGGATACGGCAGCATCAGCAGGTGCAAAAGATAAACTGACCCATTGTGGAATGTATGGAATAGACTGTTCTATGGCCACACTTGGAAATCTGTATGATGAGCATGTGGATTATTATGTGCAGATTAATTTTAATGGATTTAAGACATTAGTAGATGCAGTCGGAGGAATTACCGTAGAGTCGGAGAAAGCCTTCCGGACAAGTGAAGGTGGATTTTATATCAATCAGGGGACCAATCAGTTAAATGGTACGGTGGCGCTTTCCTACGTACGGGAGAGAAAGTCTTTTGCGGATGGGGACAATTCCAGGGGAAGACATCAAATGCAGGCAATCGAGGCACTGATTAAAAAATTTTCTTCCGGGACAACGGTGCTTGGTAATTATTCCGCAATCATGGACAGCATGTCAGGAATGTTTATGACAAGTATGAGCTCGTCAGATATTTCCGCACTGGTGAAAATGCAATTATCCGATCTGGCTGCCTGGAATGTAAAGTCTTATGCAGTTACAGGAACCGGCGGATCATCGACGACCTACTCCATGCCTACGAAACGAAGCTATGTTATGTATCCGGATGAGGTGCAGGTAAAATATGCAGAGCAGCTTGTCAATAAAGTCGTTGAGGGACAGATCCTGACAGATGCCGATCTGGAGATTCCGGATAATATCGTACAGTAGTGGAAATTTATAGTGAGGAAAAGATATGAAGTTCCGAGAACAAACAGCTAAGAAAAAGAGTATCCGGCAGATCGCGGGGATGTTCCTGGCAGTTACCGTGCTGCTGGCGGGGAGTCCATATATCGCAGAGGCTGCAGAGATTGTCAAAGATACGGATGGAACTGCATATGCGCAGGATGCGGCAGGATTTGTCTATCAGATTCCAAAAGGTGCAACAACGAAAAAAGGCTGTTCCATTTATATGTATACGGGAGAAAAAAGCACAGTTACCTTTCCTGCAAAGTGTAATTCCTATGTAGTTACTAACATCGGAACGAATCTTGGCCAGCTGATTCTGACAAATTTGCAGACGGTAAAGATTCCATCAGGATATACCACGATTGAAACACAGGCATTTCAGAATCAGACGGATTTGTACCGGATTGAGATTCCGGCCAGCGTAAAAACGATTGGAATAGATGCATTTGCAGGATGTAACAAGGCAAGGCTTACGATAGTTACTCCGTATGGTTCTGCGGCGGAAACGTATGCGAAAGCAAACGAAATTCATTATAGCAGTCAGACATCTTTACAAATACAGGCAGGATATAGTAAACTGTATGTGGGAGAGAGCCGATCCATTGTCGTATTGAATGCTTCTGTGGCACCCGTCTGGAAAAGTTCAAATAGCAGTGTGGTATCGGTAGATGCGGATGGAAGGCTGACGGCGAAAAAAGCCGGAACTGTAAAAATAACGGCAACCATTGGCAAAAAAACTTATACATATCCCTATACGGTGATTGCGCGTTCCCAGAAAAACGTGCTTGATATTATCTGGAATCAGTATGTGACCTCCGGGATGAGCGATTATGAAAAGGCAGTTGCCGCCCAGCAGTGGATGCAGCAGAATGTTTCCCCGAATGGAACATCGGTTCTGGCACAGAAAGCACTCGAGCAGGGCAAGGCAAATTATAAGGGGTTTTGTGAAGCTTATCAGTTGATTATGAAGCACTATGGCATATCCGCAAAAGTGGTCAACGGCAAAAAACACATGGAAAATTCTGTCGTGATCGCCGGTAAAAAATATACAGCATCAACGCTGGAAACTTCAGCGAATGCAGATAAAACATATACTACAACAACCATCCCGGGACTTGCGGTGAACCGGGTAACCATGGTTCTTTCCAAAGGCAGGACCGGCACGTTTAAAGTGACCGGACAAAGCAAAGGAATTACCTGGTTCAGCAGCAACACGAAGGTTGCGGTAGTAAATGCCAGTGGCAAAGTGACGGCAAAGGGTACCGGCACAGCCAAAGTAACATTGAAAGTAAACGGGAAAACATTTGCCTGCACCGTTTGCGTAAATCCATGAAAAGATTGAAAGGAGAAATTGAAAGAATGAAAAAAGTAATGAAGAGGGTAATTACGGCATGTCTGGCTTTTGCCATGATTCTGGCGCTGGTGACACCGGCATCTGTGGAGGCAGCCACAAAGAATGAGAGCTTAACACTTTATAAGGGAGAAACCTATACCTGGTATCTTACCGGTGTGAAATCTTTAAGCAGTGCGTCAAGCACCAAGAAAGCAGTTGCAACAGTAAAAGCCAATAAATCGAAAAAGCAGTATACCATTTCTGCAAAGAAAGCAGGAACTTCGGTTGTAACTATAAAAGGGAAAGATTATTACGGACATACGCAGTCTTTAAAGATAAAAGTAACGGTTGCGGAGCCGAAGTTTGACCTTAAGCTTCAGAAACTGGATGGAAATTATATTCTCATCAGTCTGAAAAACAACACAAAGGCAACGTTTGACCGAATTGCGGTAAAGTATTCGCTGAAGGACAGTTCCGGATCAGAACTTGCGGCAAAAGAGGAAAAGGTCTACCGTGTTATGAGTGGGAAGACGGCATATGAGCGCATTTATGTAGCTTCAGCAGCAGATGTTGATATCTCGCAGTCCAGTGTGAAAATTACGGGATTTGACAGAAATCCGGATCAGAAATATAAGGTACTTGGAAAAGATAAACTCTCTGTTACCGTCACAGATGAACAGGCATCTGATACACGTATTACTTTTAAATTAAAGGAAGTAAACAAAACAAGCCAGTATGTATATGGAGAGGTTTATATTCTCAGCTATGATGCAAGTGGAAATATTATAGACTTAAATAATGGATCAATTTATCTGGATAAGAAAGAAACAAAAACAACACCGGAATTTTATGTTTCAAAAAGTTCTCATCCAAATTTTGATCATTACGAGATCGTATATAGTGGATATTATACAACAAAATAATTGTCAGCCAGTAAGGGCGGAGTCATTGCGATTCCGCTCTTTTTTTGTCAGAAAATGTTGTTTGAAAGAAAAATGGATAAATTTTCAGAAAAATGGTTAAGAAATGGTAAAGATGTCCGATATAAATAATGTAGGTAAACAAAAAGAACGCCAATCATGGAAGGGAGGCGCGTTACCGCAGCAATCAAGGACAGATATCAGACAATTGTACCCGTAGGAAGCATCATTGCGATTACCTATCAGTCTCCACGTGAGAATCATGGGGAATCCCAGATGAAGCAGAAGAAGGCATCGTTTGCAGGCATGCTGGATCAGCAGATGCAGATGCTCAGTGTGGGAAAGGAGGAGAATTCAACATTTCAGATATATTGCTAGAACATAACGAATGAACGCCGTGTCGATACCAGTGTGTACGATGCGGCGTTTTTGTGTTATGATAAAATCGGCAGTAAAAAGACTGGATGAAGGAGTAGAAAAGACATGATAAGAAATATAATCTTTGATGTGGGAAAGGTCCTGGTTTCCTACGAGCCGGATGCATATATGCAGCGTCTGGGAATCAGCAAAGAAAATCAGAAAAAAATTAATGAAGCAATGTTTCAAAACAAATTGTGGGATACGTCCGATCAGGGACTTGGGACACCGGATGAATTCTTACAGAAATTTATTGCGGGAGCACCCGAACTGGCAGACGAAATTACGAAAATCCATAAAACCGTCGGAAATACCGTGGAACTGTTCCCGTATGCCATGGAATGGATTCTCGATCTGAAGGCAAGAGGATATCATGTGTATATCCTTTCCAACTATAGTGAAAACATGCTGGATCAGACAAAGGATAAACTGAAATTTCTTCCGCTTATGGATGGCGTTGTTTTTTCATATAAAATAAAGAAAATGAAGCCGGATCCGGAAATTTATGAATATTTGTGTGATGAATACTGGCTGGAACCGGAAGAAAGCGTATTTATTGATGATCGTCCGGTAAATATAAAAGGAGCAGAAACCTGTGGCATTCATGGGATTGTTTTCCGGTCCTATGAGCAGGCAAAAAAGGAGCTGGATGAGTTTCTTAAGGAATTCTAATATTTCCGTGAAAAACTTTTCAAAAAACCAAGATTGTGATAAAATGGCATACAGCAATTGAGTTTCAGAAAATTGCAAGTGGAGAGAATTTAAAAATCTTGGGCGAAGCATAGAATATGTATCGCAAGGAGTGCAGATCAGGAGGATAGGAAAATCATGGATTACAGACAGGAATATGACAAGTGGTGTAATGACCCGTATTTCGATGATCAGACAAGGGAAGAACTGAAGGCAATTGCCGGTGATGACAAGGAGATCGAGGATCGTTTTTATCGTACACTGGAGTTTGGAACCGCCGGATTGCGCGGGGTGATCGGTGCGGGAACCAATCGTATGAATATCTACACGGTCCGTCAGGCGACACAGGGACTGGCAAACTATATTCTGGCACAGGGAGGACAGGAGAAAGGTGTGGCAATCGCACATGATTCCCGTCTGATGGCAGATGAATTTACCGATGCAGCGGCGCTTTGTCTTGCAGCAAACGGAATCAAAACATATGTGTTCAAGAGTCTGCGCCCGGTTCCGGAACTTTCATTTGCTGTCCGGACACTCGGATGTATTGCAGGTATTGTTATTACCGCAAGCCATAACCCGAGAGAATATAACGGATATAAAGTATACTGGGAAGACGGCGCGCAGGTAACACCGCCACATGATACCGGTATTATGGCGGAAGTAGCAAAAGTAACTTCTTTTGACATGGTAAAGACCATGGAGAAGGAAAAAGCACAGGCAGAAGGGCTGTATCAGATCATCAGCGACGATGTGGATGAATCCTATTTTGCAGAACTGAGAAATTTATCCATTCATCCGGAGATCATCAAAAAGATGGCAAAGGATATCAAGATTGTTTATACACCATTGCATGGAACCGGTCTTGGCCCGGTTAAGCGTGTGCTGAGTGATCTGGGATTTGAAAATGTATACATTGAGCCACAGCAGGCAGTTGCGGATGGCCATTTCCCGACCGCACCGTATCCGAACCCGGAGAATCCGGATGCATGGGAACTTGCATTAAAGCTTGCGAAGGAAAAGGATGCGGATCTGGTTCTGGCAACCGATCCGGATGCAGATCGTCTTGGAGTATACTGTAAGGATACAAAGAGCGGCGAGTATGTGACATTTACCGGAAACATGTCTGCAATGCTGATTGCGGAATATATTCTGGGACAGAAACGTGCAAATAATACAATGCCGGAGAATCCGGTACTGGTAGAATCCATTGTTTCCACCGACATGGCAAAGGCAATCGCAAAGGCATACGATGTGGAGCTGGTAGAAGTACTGACCGGATTCAAGTATATTGGTGAGCAGATGCTGAAATATGAAAAATCCGGAGAAAAGAATTATGTGTTCGGATTTGAAGAAAGTTACGGATGTCTTCCTGGCACTTATGCAAGAGATAAGGATGCTCCGGCAGCTGTATGTATGTTGTGTGAGGTTGCTGCTTTTTATAAATCACAGGGAAAGACACTCTGGGATGGCATGATCGATATGTACGAAAAGTACGGATATTACCGTGAGGGAATCGCAACCATGACACTTAAGGGAATCGATGGTGCCGCACAGATTCAGCAGATTATGGATCGGGCAAGACAGAGTACTCCGGCAAAGCTTGGAGCGTTTGATGTACTTGCAGTCCGCGATTATAAGGCAGACACCCGTAAGGATTTAAAGACCGGGGAGGTGACTGCTACCGGACTTCCGTCTTCCAATGTCCTGTATTATGAGTTATCCGATAATGCATGGTGCTGTGTACGTCCATCCGGAACAGAACCGAAGATTAAATTTTATGTCGGTGTTAAGGGAGATACCCTGGATGGTGCAGATCAGATGCTGGAAGAATTAAAAGCAGAAGTGTTAAAGCACTTTGAATAATCGGTAGACTGTTATGATGAAAATATACATTTGTCCGCAATGTGGATGGCTCCGTATGGTTTCCAGACGAAAAGATGTCGAATGTCATCAGTGTGGGAACGCGCAGATGCGGCTGACCAATCTCGACCTGGAGAAATATACTTCCATGTCGGAACAGGACCGCGTCAGTTATGCAGACGCATGGCTGTATATACACAATAGGCAAAAGGATTAAAAAAATGGCAGATAATAGAAGAAGAAAAAAGAGAAGAAAGAAAAAGAAGAGCAGAAAGATTGTATTGTTTGTATTTGAAATTCTGCTTCTCGCAATCCTGCTTGTCGCTGCGTATTTTATTGGCATGGTAAATCGTGTGAAATATGAAAATATGAGTGAGACAGAGGCAGGAATTAATGATGATCTCAGCAAAGATACCTTGGAGTCTTTGGAAGGATATACCAATATTGCAGTGTTTGGTCTGGATAACCGGAGTGCAAATAACTACCAAGAGGGAAATTCCGATGTTGTCATGATTGCAAGTATTGATAATAAGACAAAAAATGTCAAACTGGTATCGGTATACCGTGATACATTTCTGTCAGTCGGAGGCGGCACTTATTTCAAGTGTAACAATGCTTATGCCAGAGGCGGGGCAAAACAGGCGGTTCAGATGTTAAATTCCAATCTGGATCTGGATATCAAGGAATATGTGTGTGTGGACTGGGCAGCTGTCGTAGAAGTGATTGATGATCTGGGAGGACTGGATCTGAATATTACCCAGGGCGAGATGAACCAGATCAACAAGTACAAGAAAGATGTGGACGGCGTAACCGGAAAGAATACCCCGAATGTGACGCAGTATGGTCTGGTGCATCTGGACGGAACACAGGCAACCACATATGCCAGAATCCGAAAACTTTCCGGAGATGACTTTAAACGTGCATCCCGTCAGAGAATTGTGCTGCAGGCAATGTTGGAGAAAGCAAAGAAAGCAAATCCGGCAACACTTGTCAAAATCTGTAACAGTGTGGTAGATGATATTTCCACAACACTTTCGCTGGATCAGATGGTGAGTCTGGCGAAAGATGTAACCAAGTACAAAATCAGCAGCACCACTGGTTTTCCAACAGATCTGACTACGAAAAACATGCCGAGATGTGGAGATACGGTAATTCCGGCAGATCTTGTGACGAATGTAAAAAAACTGCATGAATACATGTTTGATGATGCCACGTATACACCATCACAGACGGTGCAGGCAATCTCTGACACGATTGTAAATACAACCGGAATCACGGCAGATTCTGCAAAAATTAATACATCGGATTATAACGAGACCGTAGGTGCCACAGGCACGGATGAGATCCAGAAGGGATCAGAAACTACTGGCGGAACAAATGTACAGTAATCAATTGGGGAATAAGAGTAGACCAATCGGCATGATTGGTCTACTGTTGTCATTGGAGAGGGAAGTCAATAAAGATAAAGGAGAATGTTTCCATGAACGAACAGGTAAAGAAAAATATTATGGAGTATAAGCAGAAATATTTACAGAAACTGGCAGATGCGCAGGTGCCGGAGAAACTGGAAAAACAGCTGGAGGAAATGGACTGGACCTGTCTGGAACTGATTCATCAGAAAAAACAGCAAAGAGGGACGTTTGCGCCGCTGCAGGCGACCGAACTTTCCGAAATCCGAAAGAAGGAAGATCTGTATCGGGAAACGGGACTGAAAGCACTCCGGGAAGGAAAAGTCGGTGCAATTCTTCTGGCGGGAGGGCAGGGTACCCGGCTGGGATTTGACAAGGCAAAAGGCATGTTTAATATCGGAGTGACGAAAACACTCTATATTTTTGAACAGCTGATTAAAAATCTGATGCAGGTAAAACATGAGGCAGGTGTGTGGATTCCGCTTTATATTATGACCAGCGAAAAAAACGATGTACAGACGCGGACCTTTTTTGAAGAACATGATTTTTTCGGATATGACAGCAGTTATGTGAAATTTTTTGTGCAGGAGATGGTTCCGGCGGTCGATTTCGATGGAAACATACTGATGGAATCGGAGGATTCTCTCGCGATGTCTCCGAATGGAAACGGAGGATGGTTTAAATCCATGCTTCGGGCACATCTGGATGAAGATATCCGGACACGTGGGATTGAATGGCTGAATGTTTTTGCCGTGGACAATGTATTGCAGCGGATTGCGGATCCGGTGTTTGTCGGGGCAACGATTTTGTCTGGATGTGTGTGTGGTTCGAAAGTCGTGCGTAAGGTTTCTCCGTATGAACGTGTGGGTGCAATGTGTCTGGAAGATGGAAAACCATCGATTGTCGAATACTATGAACTGACGCCGGAGATGGCAGAGGCTGTCAATGAAAATGGTTCGTTGCTTTACGGGTTCGGTGTGATTTTAAATTATCTGTTCCGTGTGGATAAGCTGATGGAGATTGTAAAAACAAATCTTCCGATGCATATTGTAGAGAAGAAGGTTCCGTATCTGGATGAAAACGGTCAGCTGCAGAAACCGAAGGAGCCGAATGCCTACAAATTTGAAACACTCATACTGGATATGGTGTATATGATGGATAATTGTCTTCCGTTTGAGGTTGAGCGGGAAAAGGAATTTGCACCGGTGAAAAATGCGCTCGGAACTGATTCGGTAGAGTCTTCCAGAGAACTGTTAAAGAAAAATGGCATTGCAATTTAACAGGGATTTACAAAATTTACAGAACTTTGTCACAATTTGAACACAGTTGACAGGTAGAATTCTCCTTAGAAAACAGGAAAGGAGTTTTTCATTATGGATAACAACTATTATAATAATATGAATCAAAATCAGAATCAGAGTACACAAAATAATCAGAATGGATACAATCCGTACAATAGTAACAGTCAGGGACAGACATACCAGAATACATCATACAATGCGTACAATCCGTATCAGCAGCCGACCGGAGGCCCGGCACCCCGGAAACCGCGTCGCAGGTCCGGATTTGGAGCTACCATTGGTAAGTGTGCGGCAGTTGCTCTGGTCTTTGGTCTGGTAGCCGGAGGTGTATTTACCGGAGTCAGCTATGTAGGAACCAAAGCGCTGGGAGTTTCCGGACAGAATGTAAGCAGTTCAAAGAGTTCTTCTTCCGCAAAAGTCAGCCAGACGAGTACCGGCAATGCAGCGGATCTTTCCGATGTTTCCGCAATCGCAAAAGAGGCAATGCCGAGTATTGTGGCAATTACAAATACCGGAACAGTATCCTATCAGACATTCTGGGGGACACAGCAGCAGCAGAGTGAGAGTGCAGGGTCCGGTATTATTATCAAACAGGACAGCAAATATCTTTACATTGCGACAAACAATCACGTTGTTGCAGATGCCGATTCATTGAAAGTGCAGTTTGTGGATAACGAAACCGTAGAATGTAAGGTGCAGGGAACCGATGCTTCGGATGATCTGGCGGTAGTCAAAGTAGCATTGAGTGATATTAAGGATTCTACATTAAAAGAAATCAAGGTAGCTACGGTAAACGAGGATACCGATACCCTGGAAGTTGGTCAGGGCGTTATCGCCATCGGCAATGCACTTGGTTACGGACAGTCCGTTACCAACGGTATTATCAGTGCGTTAGGAAGAACCGTTACCGTGCAGGATGAACAGACCGGAGAGACCGTGGTCAATAACAACATGATCCAGACCAATGCAGCAATTAACCCTGGCAACAGCGGTGGTGCGCTGCTGAATGCAAGCGGAGAGGTCGTTGGTATCAACTCTGCAAAATATTCTGATACGAGTGTAGAGGGATTTGGTTATGCAATCCCGATGTCAGATGCCATGCCGATCGTTGAACAGCTGATTGAAAAAGGACAGGTAGATCAGTCCAAGGCTGCATTCCTCGGTATTCAGGGACAGGATATTTCCTCCAGTGTTGCCAGTGCTTATAACATGCCGCAGGGTGTATATGTATATCAGGTTGTTTCCGGATCACCGGCAGAAAAAGCAGGACTTCGTCAGGGCGATATTATTACAGAATTTGACGGTCAGACGATTACCGGTATGACCCAGCTGAAACAGCTGATCGCATCCCACAAATCAGGGGATGAAGTAAAAATGACAATGGAACGGCTGGGAAATGGCTACAAGGAAAAATCCATTACCGTGACACTTGCAGCACAGTCCGATTTTGTATCCGAGAGCAGTTCCGATAATTCCAATGATTCTCAGAACTCACAAGATTCCGGTAACTCCGGCGATTCCAGAAACTCGGAAAATTCCGATAATTCCGGCAACTCCGGTTTCTTCGATGGATTTGGTGGATCAAATAATTAATGACAAATTGCATAAGATGCGCTATAATAGATTGTCCGAACATAATTCGGGCAATCTATTTTGTATTTTAAAGCAACACTGCCTGTGGCAGCAGACAATGCTATGGGGTAGTTGCAGTTTTAGAAACAGGAGTCAGACAAAAATGAATAGGATAAAAGATCTGGTCATTCAGTTCTGTAAGTTTGGTGCGGTCGGTGGATTGTGCTTTGGCATTGATTATGGACTGATGATCTTTTTGACAGAGACACATATCATGCATTATTTTGCATCCAGTGCCGTGTCGTTTACCGTATCCGTTATTGTGAATTATATCCTGAGCATGCGTTTTGTTTTTATTGGAAAGGAAGACATGACGAAGGCACAGGAGATGGTTATTTTTGTGGCACTCAGTATGATCGGGCTTGTGATGAACCAGATGATCATGTGGTTTGCCGTAGAACATTTAGGAATGTTTTATGCAGTAGCAAAAATATTCTCCACCATGTTAGTTACTACGTATAATTTTATCTCCAGAAAAAGATTCCTGGAAGCATAAGCCGGGGTTGGAGAGTTAGGAGGATGTATGAAAAAGAAAAGAATTGTAATCGCATTGGGACATGAAGCTCTTGGAAGTACACTGCCGGAACAGCAGAAGGCAGCTGCGCGTACTGCAAAAGCAGTTGCGGATTTTATCCGCGAAGATTATCAGGTGGTTATTACACACAGCAATGGACCGCAGGTCGGCATGATCCATACGGCAATGAACGAATTCTGCCGTCTGTATCCGGAATATACAGCAACTCCGACATCTGTCTGCTCTGCGATGAGCCAGGGATATATCGGATATGATCTGCAGAATGCCATCCGTACAGAGTTATTAAATCGTGGTATTTATAAAACAGTTTCCACTGTTTTGACACAGGTTGTCGTTGATCCGTATGATGAGGCATTTTATCATCCAGCCAAAGTGATCGGTCGTGTGATGACAAAAGAAGAAGCAGAGGAAGAAGAAAAGAAGGGGAATCATGTGACAGAGGTGGAAGGCGGATACCGCCGTATTGTGGCATCTCCAAAGCCAATGGATATCGTGGAAATTGATGCAATTTCCGCACTGTCTGATGCCGATCAGGTTGTCATTGCCTGTGGTGGAGGCGGAATCCCGGTTCTGGCACAGAACAACCGTCTGCAGGGAGCCAGTGCTGTCATTGAGAAGGATCTTGCAGCCGGAAAGCTTGCAGAACTTCTGGATGCTGATATGCTGGTGATCCTTACGAGTGTAGATAAGGTTTGCCTGAATTATGGCAAAGAAGACGAGGTAAAGCTGGATACCCTTTCTCTTGCCGATGCAAAGAAATATCTTGCGGCAGGAGAATTCGGAGAAGGAACCATGGCACCTAAGATTGAAGCTGCAATTGACTTCATTGGAGAGTCTGCGATCCGCTCTGTTCTTGTAACCAAATTAAATAAAGAAGCAGGAGAGATTACCGGTGGTATGGGAACTCTGATCAAGAAATAGTAGTTTTTTGCAGGAGGCACAAAATGAATCGAATTAAGAGTTTTACAATCAATCACAATCTTCTGATGCCGGGATTTTATATTTCCCGTGAAGATGGGGATGTGATTACCTATGATCTGCGTACGCGCAAGCCGAACGCAGGAGATTATATGGACAATGCAACCATGCATTCCCTGGAGCATATGTTTGCTACCTATATTCGCAATTCCGAGATGGAAAATGAAGTTGTCTATTTTGGACCGATGGGATGTCAGACCGGATTTTATCTGCTGGTTCGTAACAGCAGAAGTCCCAAAGAAGTGTTTGCCATGACAAAAGAGGTTTTGAGACAGATTTATGATCATAAAGGAGAGGTATTCGGTAAGTCTGCAATTGAGTGCGGACACTATGAAAATTTATCTCTCGCAGCGGCAAAGGCAGAAGCGGCAACCTACCTTGCCGTGCTGGAAGAGCAGACAAATATGGATTTTACATATCCGGAATAAAACAGATTGCAGGAGGAAAAGATACATGAGAATCGGAGTAATTGGTGCGATGCAGATTGAGGTGGATAACCTGAAAGCATCCATGAGTGATATCAGCACGAAAGAATACAGTGGTGTCACCTATGTGTGTGGAACCATTGGGGACAAAGGAGTGGTTGCAGCAGTGTGTGGAATCGGCAAGGTGTTTGCCGCAATCTGTGCGGAGGCAATGATTCTGGAGTTTCATGTGGATTATGTGATCAATATCGGTGTGGGTGGTACACTTTGCAAAGAGCTTGGTGTGATGGATGTAGCTGTTGCTGACAAAGTCGTACAGCACGATATGAACACAACGCCGCTTGGAGATCCGGTGGGACTTCTTTCTGGGATCAACGAAGTGTACCTGCCGACCGATGAAAAGATGTGCCGGCTTCTTGGCAGCTGTCTGGAAGAAAAGGGAATTCATTATCATATTGGAACTATTGCGACAGGAGATCTGTTTGTCAGCACACCGGAGCAGAAGACAAAGATCCATGAGCGTTTTGATGCCATTGCCTGTGAGATGGAAGGTGGATCGATCGGACATGTATGCTATGTCAATAAAGTTCCGTTTGCCATCCTTCGTTCTATTTCAGATGGAGAGGGAGCTTCTATGGATTATGCCACCTTTGCAGAGAAAGCAGCACTGCAGTCAATTCTTGTGGTGATTGATTTCATTCAGAGAGCGGATGAGCTGCAGGCATAAATTGCGTCTAAATTTTTGGAATGGTACATATACTCTACAAAGACATTTGATGGAGTTATTATGTTCAAAAAAATACATCGTGAATTAAAAAAAGAGTCATGCAGGAAGATCGGAAACGGTTTTCTTGTCATGGCTCTTATTTGCTGTCTGATGTTTGTCTCGTATCAGGCGACATCTGCAGTGATTACAAGTGCTAAGGTCGGGGATCGTGAACTTCCGATTTACTGTGTAGACACAACAGAAAAGAAAGTAGCACTCAGCTTCGATGCTGCATGGGGAGCAGAAGATTTTCCACGTATCATGGATGTTTTGGATAAACATAAAGTAAAGGTGACATTTTTTATGACCGGAGGCTGGGTAGAAGATAACCCTGATTGTGTGAAAGAGCTGGTAAAAAGAGGCCATGATCTGGGAAACCACAGTGAGCATCATTATGACATGACGACAATTTCCCAGGAGGAAAAAGACAGTGAATTAAAAACTGTGCATGATAAGGTAAAAAAACTGACCGGTTATGAGATGTATCTGTTTCGGCCGCCTTATGGGGCTTACGACAATGATGTGATCAAGACGGCGTACGCCATGCATTATTATCCGATTCAGTGGTCAGTGGATAGTCTGGATTGGAAGAATTATGGTGTGGATTCTATTATCACGACGGTTTGCAATCATAAAGCACTTGCACCGGGGGCCATTATCCTCTGTCACAATGGAGCAAAGTATACAGCGGATGCATTGGATGCCATGCTGACCAATTTAGAGGAACAGGGTTACAAGATTGTGCCCATCTCGAAGCTGATCATGAAGAAAAATTATCATATGGATTCGACAGGAAAACAGATTGCGGATGATGCCAGAAAGCAAAAGACGACGGAGGCGGTAATACATTGAGTTGTGTATTTCCCGGATTTTTGGTTATTGAAACCAACAGATATACGGATTTCCTTTTTCGAAACATTTCTGTTCTACATAAAAACCTGCTGAAAGAACCAGACGGGACATATAAAGGATAAAGGTCGAAAAATATCCCAGTGAATAAGGAAAGTGGGACATATAGACAGGAGAGTGACAAAAATGTCCTGCTGTGGCAGCGGTATGGGACATATAGACAAAACGATAACAAAAAAGTCCTTCTGAAACAGTCAAATGGGACATATAGACGTAAAGGTGATAAAAAAGTCCTATTATGACATTTACAAGGGACATAACAAACAGTTTTTTTCGTATATGTCCTGACTGACGAGAAAATGGGGATATAATATAAAAATTTTCCTCTATATGTCCTGTTTTTTCATGAAACTCATATTCTAGAAGTCAGAGAAGGGATTATGGGCAGAAAATATCAGAGAACGTAACGATACATAATATTTGCTTCTGGATAAAAACGAATTTCACATTGACATATCTTTTCGGGTGGGGGGTAGAATCAATATGTAAAAAATATTATTTAAAATAAGGAGGAAATGATTATGAACAAGCTGAAAAAAGCGGTGGTAATGGTTTTAGCATTGGCAATGGTTTTAACATGTGCCATGGTAACACCGGTGCAGGCTGCGGGAAAACTGAACAAGAAATCGGTTTCTATTTATGAAACAGAGACAGTTTCACTGACTGTGAAAGGAGTAAAATCCGTAACTTGGAAAACTTCCAATAAGAAGATTGCCACTGTTGATAAAAAGGGACTGGTAAAAGGCGTAAAGAAAGGCACCTGTACTGTTACAGCAAAGGATACAAAGACAAAAGCTGCATATTCATGTAAAGTTACCGTAAAAGCAGCAAAATCACTTGGAATTGCAGCAAAGGATATTAGTGTATTCACTGGTGGAGAAACTATTTCTTATCCGGGAGAGGAAATCAAGGGCGCAACTTATGTACTGGATGGAAAGAAACTCGGGAAAAAGGATTACAGTACATGGACAGATAAGGATGGAGAGCGTGTAGTTTCTTATGTTACACTTACAAAGAAACTTACAGATGGAAAACATACCTTTGCTATCCAGAAAAAAGGTTATAAGACAGTAACAAAATCCTTCAAATTTACAGCATTAAAGGTTGATGGAATGTTTCCGGACGGAGAAGAGCCTTGGGTATCTGACGGAACCCTGTACGTTATCTGTACACCAAAGCTGGATGGAAAAGATTTTGTGATTAAAGTAGATGGTACAGAAGTAAAACCTAAGGATGCTTTTTTAAATGGAGATGGTGTATTTGTTATCTGGGTGGATGCTACAGGACTTTCCGCAGGAGAGCATAAGGTGAGCGTTACCGCAGAAGGAATTCCGGATGGAGAAGCTTCATTTACAGTAAAATAATATATCTGAATTTCAAAGGATATGAATCATTGTCAGGAGGATGACTATGAAACAAATGAAAAAACTGCTTGCATTTGTACTGGCATTTGCGATGATCATCACGATCTATCAGCCATCAGCGGCATATGCAGCAACCCAAAAAACAAGATTAAATGCAAAGACAATGACACTTCAGGTGGGACAGAAAAAGACCCTGAAAGTAAAGAATGCAGGGAAAAAGGCAAAATTGAAGTGGTCCAGCAATAAGAAATCCATTGCAACCGTTTCCAAAAAGGGAGTAGTAAAGGCAGTAAAAGCCGGAAATGCTGTCGTTACCTGTAAGGTAACAACAAAAAATGGCAAGACAACCAAACTCACTTGCAAGGTTGCGGTTAAGAAAACAGCAAAAGTTACCAGCTTGACCGTTGGTTCTCAGAGCGAACTGGAAAAGGCTCTGAAAAACAAAAATGTTACAAAGATCACAGTTGCGACACAGGGAGCTGTTACATTTACGGTACCGCAGGGCAATTACAGTAAGGTGGATCTGGTGATCAACGCGCCGAATGCGGATGTTGTGAATAACGGAAAATTCAAGTCTATTGATATTCAGGCAATCAAGCCGAATACCTACCGCGAGAATGCAAAAGGAAATGTTATTACGGTCAGTGCAACCGGTGATGCACGTGTGATTGTTGAAACCGGTGCTACCGTTGCAAAAATTATGGTTTCCGGATCAAAGGGAAATGTAAAACTGGTGGTAGATGGAACCCTTTCCGGCATTACGATTGATGCTCCGGTGAATGTGACTGTAGAAGGAAAGACAACCGCAGCAGTACCTGTTACCGTAAATGAAAAAGCGGCAGGTGCAAATGTAACTTCCAGTACACCGGTAGAGGTAAAGGCAGCAGCGCCGATCGCACTGAACCTGACCAAAGGTGCAGAGGGAAGTAAGGTAGAGACCACATCTGATAAAGCAGAAGTAACCGTAAAGAATGAGACAACACAGGCAGTAACGGTTACGACTCCGGCAGGAAGCAAGGACGTGGCAAAGGATACCACTTCAAAAGTAGATAATGCAGGAAAAGTTACGGATGTAGCAGACAATACAGATGCCAATAATAATGGCGGTGGCGCAACAGGGGGAGGTTCTTCTTCCGGGGGAAGTGTAACTCCGACTCCTTCTGTTGGAAAAATGGATAAGGCACAGAATGTTGTAAAAAATATTGAAAAGAATGAATTGCCTGCATCTATATCAGCATTACAGAACCCAATGATTTGTCAGAAAGTTTTGTTTGATGAAATTCAGAAAAAATTTAATGAAGATGAGGAACTTAAAGATATAGACTTTGAAGTTTCTTATAATGAGACAATAGAGAAAAATGATCCAAAATTGTTTGCATCTATGTGGGTTACAATTTATGGAGAGAATGATGAAAGATATGAGATATACGGTTATGTGACTTTTATATGTACAGAATCTGAAATTCAGGTATCTGCGCCTGAAATCAAACATATTTTGAAACATTCTCTGGTGGTAGCAGTTGAGCCAACTTATGAATATGCTTGTGTTACTAGCGGTACAGCAATTTCCACTATAACAGAGGATGAGTGGGTACAAGGAAATGAGTCGGATGATTTTGGATGTTATGAAATGTCCGGTCTTAACGAAAATACAGAGCATGTTGTATATAAGAGAATTATTGGTGTAGATGAGTATTACGGAAGTACAACAGTTACAACAACAGGTGGAAAAGAAACTGTTTGTCTTGCAGAAGCCGATGGTAAAAAAGAATTTAAGTTTGAAAATGTGAAAACAACATCTTTAATTCGTATTCCGTTGGATGGACTGAAAACAGCATGCTATGGTTTGCCGGAAAATAATGGTGAACATGGAAGTTTCGAATTTGCCTGTGATGATTCTGCACTGAATGATAGTCTGAATGGTGCATATACTTCTTTGGAATATTCGAAAGAAGAAGAAAATGTTTTCTTTACATTTGAAGTTCCGGAAGACTTGAAAGCTAGAACATATGTGGTTAAATTTAATTATTATTTTGGCTGCAGTGTTCGGAAAAGTGATGGTGAATGGGACGAGTACACGAGCAAGAGTGATCCAATTCCATATACCGTTACATTTACTGTACAATAATTGAATCAATATTCAGTGAAAACTGTCCATCCATAACCGGTGGGCAGTTTTTTTACTTGCAGAAAAAATTTATTATTTTTTGAAGGGGATCTCAAAAGTATAGGGGGTACCTAAAATTTTTTGGGAGCAATGAAATAGAGAGAAAAATAGATTTATAAAAATTTAATTTGCTATCAGAATCAATATCTTTTACAATAAAATCACATACGTTCTTTTGGGGAGATTTTTTGATGGGGATTTTTATGTAAGAGGAGGTTTTATTTGAACACAGAGATAAAGAATGCCATACAGGCAGCTGATAGCGAGGCACAGTATGATGAAAGCGCAAAGCGTCTGTTAGCACAAAAGTATGTATTGGCTCACATTTTAGTTAGAACAGTGGAAGAATTTCAAGGGATGGAAATCGAAAAAGTAGTTTCCCTGATAGAAGGAGATCCATATATCAGCAAAATACCGGTTGCATCCGGACTGACCAACAAGGACAGGAATGTGGAGGGGAAAAGGATTGTAGGACTAAATACAGAAGCAGGAGAAAGAAATGAAGGACTGGTTCGATTTGATATTATTTTTTATGTGCGAATGAGAAACGGGTTGGCACAGATGATTATCAATGTGGAAGCCCAAAAAGATGAACCCGGTTCCTATCAGATTTTAAACCGCGCTATTTTTTATGTAAGCAGACTGATTTCTTCACAGAAGGAACGGGATTTTGTAAAATCAAATTATAATGATGTAAAGACAGTCTATAGTATATGGGTTTGCATGAATATGCCGGAAAACAGTATGTGTCATATTTATTTAACAAAAGAAGATTTACTCGGAAAGCATAATTGGAAAGGAAATTTGAATCTGGTAAATATTGTGATGATCGGCTTGACGAATGCGCTTCCACAGCGTCATAATGAATATGTGCTGCATAGACTGTTATGTGCCATGTTTTCTAATGAATTATCACAACAGCAAAAAATGAAAATTATGGAACAGGAATATCATATTCCAATGGAAGAAAGTTTTAAGGAGGAAGTGAGTATTATGTGTAATTTGAGTCAGGGCATTAAAGAAGCCGGAATTGCCGAGGGGCGAGAAGCCGGAATTGCCGAGGGGCGAGAAGCTGGAATTGCCGAGGGGCGAGAAGCTGGAATTGTCGAGGGCAAGCAAAGAGAAATTGAAAAAGTAATTTTAAATATGCATAAGAAAGGGTACTCGTTAGAACAGATTATGGATGCAACGGAATTGGAAGAAATTGAATTAAAATCCATGATAAAAAAATTGAAGTAAAGCATCTCAAGGGCATTGGTAAAAGTGTTTACAACCATCTGAAAAAATATAGGCAAATACCTTATAAAAACTGGCAATAAACAAAAAAATAACAAAAATACAGGGATAATTGCATAAAATATCAAAAAAGGCGCAGGAATTTGTTACACTGCACCTTTTTTATTTTGTGCAAAATATCTTTTTTACAACAAAAATATATGTGAAATGTGTATAAAATGATGAGAAAAATGTTGGGATCTCCGTCAATTGAATAAACGGTTGCGCACGTGCTATATTAGGACTATCAACAAAACAAACGGTTGCGCAATACGATAGATCTGGTGAAAAGGGAGAGGATATCAGAGCTGTCGTATTTGTGTCAAAAGAGGGAGGATCGTGTATGAAAGCGAAAAAACATTGGAACAGGAGAGTGCTCAGTTTTCTTCTGGCACTTGCCATGGTAGTGACACAGCTTGGGGTGTGGAATGTCGGGAAGGAGAGCGTGCAGGCTGCGGAGGATTCAGTTATTTATTCGGATGATATGGAAAATGATGCTGATGAGAACTGGGATGTTGCATGGAAAACCTTAGAGGGTGTTACAGTAGAAAGAAGTGCAAACCAATGGGCAAAGAATAATGTTACCAAATGGTGGGTGTTTAAATCACCTGTTGAAAATCAAGTAACAATTACTAGAAAAATACAAGTTACTTCTGGCAGTTATATTGTATCTGTGGATATGGACGGAGGAAATGTTTCTGGAAATATACAGATTAGGGAAGAAAACAATACGCAGTCCAAAGAACTTCTTTATGGTGATTGGGATAATTTTAAGACAACGACGGATACTGTAAAAGTAGAGAACGATTCAGAAATAACTATACAGATCAGAGTTGATTTGCAGGCGAGTGGATGGTTTGATCTAGATAATTTTAGTATGGTTAAAGCTTTAGAAGATGATAATGATACTGACAATTCCACCGAATACAATCTGCAGATCACCGCAGACAACACTACAGTAGAAGCAGGAGACACAGTTACTCTGACAGCCGTATTGAAAAAAGGACAGACCGAAATCACAGATTTAGAAGCCGCAGGATTACATCTGTATTGGTGGAACAATACGACAGGCAGTTCGGCTGAATTTATAAATTATGATGACAAAAACGGTTATGCACTGACTTTGCAGACAACGTTAGGGACAACTGGAACAAATGAAATTCAGGCAAAGCTTCAGGATGCAAATTGGAACGACATCGCAGAAAAGAAAATAGAACTTACAGTGAACGAAGCATCCAACAGTGTGAAAGATGCACCGATCGCTGTTACAAAAGTCAACAAGTTATCTTCTGATTTCATCATGGGAATGGACATCTCCTCCATGATCTCCGAGCTGGAAAGCGGTGTAGTATACCGTGACTATGACGGAAACGAACTGGCAACCTTAGATGACATCTGCAGGTTTATCAAAGAGCAGGGCATCAATCACATTCGTGTCCGTGTATGGAATAACCCGTATGATGCCAATGGCAACGGCTATGGCGGAGGAAACAATGATGTGGCAAAAGCAAAGGAATTTGCAGATGCATGCCGCAATGCCGGACTGAAAATGTTAGTTGACTTCCATTGCTCCGATCTGTGGACAGATCCAAGCAAGCAGCAGGAACCGAAAGCATGGAAAGGTTACACCCTTGAACAGAAAAAAGAGGCATTAAATACTTATATCACAGAATCCTTAAATACCATTGATCCATCAAAAGATGTTGTGGATATGGTGCAGGTTGGTAATGAGACAACGGGTGGATTTATCGGTGAGACAAATGTCAGCAATATGTGTGTATTATTTTCAGCGGGCGCAGCCGGTGTAGAAACGTACAATCCGGATGTCAAAGTCGTCATCCATGTGGAAAGCCCACATAAGCGAACCATGGTAACATGGGCAGAAAATCTGCAGGACAACAATGTTAATTATGATATTCTTGCCACCAGTTATTATCCATACTGGCATGGAACATTAGATAACTTAAAACAGCAGTTTGAGACGGTAAAGAATACATATTGTAAAGATGTGATGGTTGCGGAAACCAGTTATGCTTATACGTTAGAAGACAGTGACGGACATGCCAATACAGTGCGTGTTGGAAATAATGATAACGGAGCTGACACAACGGAGCCGTTTACCGAGCAGGGACAGGCAACTGCAATCCGCAATCTGATTAATACGGTAAACGAAGCTGGCGGACTGGGTGTATATTACTGGGAGCCGGCATGGCTGACCGTCGGAAATACCAAAGGACTTACCGGAGATGCATACAATGCACAGGTAAAGGAAAATCAGGAAAAGTGGGAAAAATACGGAAGCGGATGGGCTTCAAGTTATGCCAACGAATATGATTCGAAAGATGCAGGCAAATGGTATGGCGGTTCTGCAGTTGACAATGAAGCCATGTTTTATCCGGATGGCACTGCAACTCCTGCACTTCATGTATGGAATTATGTAAAAACGGGTGCTGTTTCGAATCTGGTAAGTGTAGAAGGATTTGATTCTGCACTGACACAGACGATTACTGCAGGCAGTGATTTTACACTTCCGGATTCCGTGGAAGTTACGTATTCCGATAGCAAAACACCGGTAGCAGAGGCGGTTACCTGGGATGAAGCATCTGTAAAAAAGGCGGATATGTCAAAGCCCGGAACTTATCAGATTTCCGGTACAGTTTCTTTGAGCAAAGAAATTACAAGAGGCGCTTACAAAGGAAAAACCAGTGTAGATGTTACACTCACCTTACAGGTAAAATATGCAAATCTGATTACAAATAAAGAAGCGGTTGAATTTGACAGTGGAGAATACTTTACCGTAGACGGAACCACGTTCAAGGGAATTCCTTCCGCAGAGAATGCAAAGAGCGGAAAAAACAGTATGGGCTGGTACGGAGCATCCGCAGCAAATGGTTCTGTTACATATAAGGAAGTAATTACGCTGGAAAAAGGAACCTATACATTGGAAGCATATGCCCAGGGGGCACAGTCAGATGTAACCATGCAGATATTAAACGCAGAAGATGAAAGTGTATTATTTACCGGCGAAGCCACAGCAATGACCGCATGGGGAGACTGGCATACACCGAAGGTAACTTTTACACTGGATAAGACAAAGAGCGTTAAACTTCGTGTATGCGTAGAACATGAGGATGGCGGATGGGGCGCAGTGGATGTGCTGTATCTGCATAAGGATGCATCATCTTCGGAAGGAAAGGATGATACAAATACTTCCGGCAGCTCATCCTCTGGTGGCTCATCCTCCGGCAGCGCTGCAACCGTCACTCCATCTGATGATACAAAGAAGGATGACAAGCCAGAGCAGACAACCGAATCAAAGAGGGTAACAGCAACGACTGCTTCCGGGGAGAAAGCAGAAGTAACGGTTACCGTGACAAAAGATACGGCTGGAAAAGTAACGGAAGCAAGTGCAGAAGTGACAGGTACCAAGGCAGAGATTTCTGCAGATATGGTGAGCAGGATCGTGGAAACTGCCGGAACAGACCATGTGGCAATTACTGCAAATGTTACCGATAAAGAAGGAAATATCAGATATACAGTAACTGCAGATGCAAAAGACTTAACCGCAGGTAAAAAACTGAGTGTCGTTGTTGTGGATAAGAAAACCGGAGCGTATAAACTGGTGAATGCAAAGACGTATACCGTTGGAAAAGATGGCACATTACATGTGAATCTTGCCGCAGGTTCGGATTATAGGATGCTTTCTGCAGCAGAAATAAAAAATGTGGAAAAAGCGGTTTTAAAAACGGTTGCCGTAAAAAAGACGACAGCTTCCATCAAAGAGGGAAAGAATACAAAGATACAGTTAAGCAGTAAGCTTGATCTGGATAATGTAAAAAAGATTACATATACATCTGGTAAAAAGTCTGTTGCAGTAGTAGATAAAAACGGAAAGATTACAGCAAAGAAGAAGGGAACCGTCACGATCAAAGCAAAAGTAACACTGAAGAACGGAAAGACAAAGACAGTTTCCATGAAAATTAAAGTAAAATAACATTGTGAGGACAGTGGTTCTGTGATAAAATAAAAAAAGAAATTGTATTCTTTGAGACTTATCCGGGTATCTTAAAGGATAAGACAGGTGAAAAGGATTTGGGGATCAATTACAAAAGGAGATGGAATCATGTCAGCAACGGGGTTATTTATTTTTCTGATTGCGATTATCGGGATTGCGGTACTTGGGGCGTTGATCGCAGTGATTGCAGCAGTATCCGGGGCATCTGCAGCTATTTCGGATGAAGAGGATGGACTGGAGGAGAACGCATAAAGCAATCAGAAAATAACGGACAAAGTACAGGAAAGAAAGACGTTCGGAAACGGATGTCTTTTTTTTGTTTCTAAAAAGAAAATAAAGCTTTCGGAAATCCTCTTGTAAAAAAGAACCGATTATCGGTATAATGAAAAAAGCAGGCGCTGGGAACTGTGTTCCACTTCCAATGCGTCTGCTTTATTCAGCAGAAGAAAAATTTACAGGAGGAAAACATGATTTCAAAGTACAGTGTGAAACGTCCTTATACCGTGCTTGTGGCAGTTGTGCTGGTCATCGTGCTCGGTGCGGTCTCGTTGTCAAAAATGACGACAGATCTGCTTCCGGATATGAGTTTTCAGTATGCGCTGGTTATCACAACCGATATGGGAGCAAGTCTAGAACAGGTGGAAAGTGATGTGACATCACCGATTGAATCGGCGATGGCAACAACGTCCAACATTAAAAATATCAGTTCTGTTTCCTATAACGGTTATTCTGTCGTAACACTGGAATATGAGCAGAATGCAAATATGGATTCGGTGGTGATCGAAATTCAGCAGAGTCTTGATCAGGTATCCGGGCAATGGGATGATTCCATTGGAACACCTATGATTATGAAAGTCAATCCGGACATGATGCCGGTGCTGGCTGCAGCGGTGGATAAGGATGGCATGGATGCGAACGCACTTTCCGGTTATGTGAAGAATGATCTTGCGCCGGCACTTGAAAGTCTGGAAGGAGTGGCTTCTGTCACTACGACCGGGCAGCTGGAAGAAAGCGTAGATGTAACACTCGATCAGGACAAGATAGACGCATTAAATAAAAAGATTCAGAAGAAGATCGATGAACAGTTTGAAAAGTCCCAGAAAAAAATTGATGCGGGGAAAAAGAAAGTAGAGAGTGGAAAGTCTTCCATCAGTCAGGGATCGGAGCAGTTAAACAGCGCGATTAATCAGACGATGGATCAGCAGAAGAAGCTCTACAAGACGGAACAGGATTTAAAGAAACAACTCGCAGAGTTAAAAAAACAGAAAGCTTCTTTGGAACAGATCCAGACCGGTATTCAGACCTTTATGAAGTCGGATGCCTATACCGGAATCGTGACGGTATTAAAAGATAACCCGCAGCTTGCAGAGAGCAGTGAGATGCAGGCACAGATCAAACAGGTTAATGCGGTTGTGAAAAAGCAGTTTTCGGCGTTGTCCTCGCTTGGAATCACAGTAAATACCTATGAGGATCTCCCGGCGGCATCCGCAGAAGTGGGAAAACTCCTGACCAAAGTCAATACAGGAATGAAAACCATTGAACGTGCACAGCAGAAGGTAGAGAGCGGAAAAGTCAGCCTGGCCTCGGCTTTAGATACGCTGAATGCCAATGCATCCATGACGGCACTTCAGGTCAGTGCTTCTTCTACCGAACTGGCCAATGCAGCCTCCTCCTTGGAGAGCGCACAGAGTAAACTGGATGAAGCCAAAGATACGGCACATGATTCCGCAGATCTGAATAAAGTGCTGAGCAAAGATACCATCACAAGCCTGCTTGCCGCACAGAATTTTGATATGCCGGCGGGATATGCCATGGATGGGGATACTGAGTATCTGGTACGTGTGGGAGATGCCGTGCAGGATGTCGATGAATTAAAAGATCTGCCGCTTATGGATATGGGAATCGACGGAATCGATACGATCCGTCTTTCGGATGTGGCAGAAGTCAAAGTGACGGATAATTCCGATGAGACGTATGCCGTGATTAATGGCAATCCTGGCATTATGCTTTCGATGGAAAAACAGACCGGATATTCTACCGGAGAAGTTACGAATCGTATCCTGGATAAATTTAAAGCGTTAGAAAAAGAAGATTCCAAGCTCCACCTGAATGTATTGATGAATCAGGGCGTATACATTGACATGATTGTAAACTCTGTAATGCAGAATATGATCTGGAGCTTCACCCCGCGCCGGATGACTGGAATTTCTTCGGCCGTCCGCAGCCGGACCAGTACGCGCTGATCTTCCAGTCCATCTACAAGTACGGCCTCTGGCACCCCTGCACAGTCTGGGAGCAGGAGGATGGCAGCTACATGATTCTCGGCGGCCACACGCGCACGCTCGTCTACCATGAGCTCTACGAAGTCACGCACGACGAGAAATACCTGCGCATCCCGTGCAAAGTCTACCAGCACGGGCAGATCACAGCGCCGACGGCGCGCCGCATCGTCATCTTGACGAACATCGCCCAGCGCGCCAAGGAAGACTCCGCCATCCGCATCCGCTGCTACAGCGAGATGGCCCGCCTCGAGAAGGAAGAGTCCTTCTACGGCTCCGGCGTCGACGTCAACACGGCCGTCTCGAAGCTCTTCGGCGTCAGCCGCTCGACTGTCTTCTTCTACCGTCGCCTCGAGAAGCTCATTGCGCCGCTGCTCGACGCCTACGACAAGCGCCAGATCACGCAGGCCGTCGCCAACATGCTCTGCGACCTCCCGCAGGAGCTGCAGGAGTACATCTACGAGCAGCGCTACCACCTGCTCATGGATCCCGCCATGCGCTACGTGATGAAGAAAGTTACGACAAAAGAGGAAATCGACGCCATCATCAAGGGCCGCCGCAAGCCGCGCGAGAAGTTCGAGTACCTCGTCGCGACGAAAATCGCGAAGCCGAGCAACTTCGACTTCGTGCCGCTGGCCATCGACCACAAAGAAGTCGACGCCTTCAAGGAATTCCTGACCCAGGCCCTCGACCTCGCCGACGGCCTGTCCGACCATACGAAGCAGGTCATCCGCAAGATGCTGCAAGCCTGACACAAAAACAAAACGCCCGACCAGCCGGTCAGGCGTTTTATTTTTTTGATGGGTCATGTGTAGAGCAGGCGCTCGTAGCGGAGCAGGTCCGCGTCCTCGAAGACATCGAAGACGACGCGTTCGATGGAGGCGTCTGGATGCGCATCGAGCCAGTGCCGCACGGTGCGGATGGCGATATGGGCCGCCTCGTCTTTCGGGAAGCGGAAGACGCCCGTCGAGATGCAGCAGAAGGCGACGCCTTTGAGACCATGCTCTGCTGCAAGCGTGAGACAGGACTCGTAGCACGAGGCCAGAAGCCTGCGGTGCTCATCTGTCAGGCTGCCCTGCACGATGGGACCTACCGTGTGCAGGACGAAGCGCGCGGGAAGATGGTAGCCAGACGTGATCTTGGCCTTGCCTGTCGGCTCATCGTGGCCCTGTGCCTGCATGAGTTTGTAGCAGTCGTAGCGCATCTCGACGCCTGCCATCGTCTGCTCGATGTTGTCGATGCAGTTATGGTTCGGCAGGAAGCAGCCGAGCATCTGGCTGTTGGCCGCATTGACGATGGCATCGATGCGCAGTCGCGTGATGTCGCCCTGCCAAAGCGCAAGGCGGGAGTCTAGACCAGATGCTGGCAGCGCCATGCCATTGACGATGCCCTTGGCCGCCGTCATCGTCTTCAAGAGCTCCCCTTCGATGCGCTGGAACTTCTGCGTTACCGGCGCAGGCGGCCGCACGTTGAAGAGCGCGCGCAGGAGATGCCACTGCCCTGCTTCATCATCGGGGATGCCGTAGTGCGCGTATTCCGGCATCTCCCGCTGTAGATAGCGGATGAGCCAGCGGCGCCGTTCTTCCTGTGTCATGCGGTCACATCTCCTTTCACCAGATGCGCGTCGGTTCGGGCAAGATCGTGCAGGACCTTGCCGATATCCGCCTCGATGCAGAGGCTGCGCTTGCGGATCGAGGAGGCACAAGATGCACCGCCAAGATTGATGCTGGCGTAGAACGCATTCGGGTTCACCTTCGTGTAGTACCAGAACGGGTACTTGATGATGACGGGCGTATTGAGTCCGACGCCGAGCTCCAGATAGAGGATGGCATCCTCCTCGTGCGCGGCGAGGAACGCTTTGTAGCGCGCCTGCGCCGCATGCCAGCCCTCGTCCTCGACGAAGCGCCCGTCGCAGCGGACGCTGACCATCATCGCACGGCCATCGTCCGGACAGACCGGCACGAGTTCTTTCGGCACGACCATCTTGAGCTTGCCCGATGACGGCACATCAAAGATGCCGTCTGCCCCACGGACAAAGCCCTGTGCCTCGAGCATGGCCTCGACCATCTCGCGGTTGTCGTACGTCCTCGCCACTTCCGGCTGCACGCTCTGCAGCAGCCCATAGTCGCCCTGCGTGTAGAAGAGCCGCCGCTTGTCGAAGCCGCTGCGCTGGAACTGGTGGTCGACATTTGTCGTCAGCACGAAGTAGTCCTTGTCCTCGACAAGATGCCGCAAGGTCGGATAGACATCGCTCGGTGCATCGACATAGCGATTGAAATAGATGTGGCGGCTCCACCACGCCCAGTAGATCTCCGGGCTCGGGAAGGGGTAGAACCCACCCGTGTACATGTCGTGGATGCCGTACTTCTTGGCAAAACCCGCGAAGTACTTCTGGAAGCGCGCACCGCCGTACGATAGTCCAGCTGCTGTCGAGAGGCCCGCCCCGGCCCCCACGAGCACCGCATCCGCCTGCGCGAGCTTCTCCCGCAGTATTGCCAGCTGCTTCTCATAGGGAGCGGCTTCTGGATATATGACTTTATCGGAAAAACCAAACATGGTTACCACCTCTTCTTCTCTCTAGTTCTTGGGTCGACATCAGAATCCTTGCTTCGCTCCCGTGATCGGCATCTGCGAATAGTGGACATGGACAATCTTCCAGCCGTACTCATTGCCGCGCGGTTGAATGAACGTCGTGCGGTCGTCCGTCTGCCAGATGCGCTCCACTTCCTTCAGGTTGTAATTCGTGATGGAATCCACATACTGGCCGATGACTTTCTTGATGGCTGCGATGTCCTGAGTAGAGCCCGTATTCGGGATCGGTGCTTCCCTTTTCCGAGAACAGGGCTGCTGCCGTCATCTCCAAGTCGTTCTCACCCGCGTAATATTCTTCCCATCGGCAGCCGGTCAAGCCGCCGTTCTCTTATCGTAAATCTTTTTGTAATTAATATTATTACATTCAGCAGCTTTACTATAACACGCCCTGTCTTTGATGTCAATGTGAATATTACACTTATCTTTCAGGACGATGAATCGCCTGTACCGGGCAAACTTCGGCACAGCCAGGCAGGGAAGGAGCTGCGGACCGTCGAATGAAAATATGATATAGTTAGACCGCCAATCTGGTAGGAGGGATTCTCATGAAATTAGCCATGCTTGGCACGGGAAAGATCGTGCAGGATGCGCTCTTGGCGCTGCGCGAGGTGCCGGAGATTACGGTAGACAGCGTGTTTGCACGGCCGCAGAGCCGCGCAAAGGCGGAGAAGCTCGCGGCAGAGTGGCAGATCCCGCATGTCTACACGGATATGCAGAATTTGCTTGCGAGCGACTGCGTCGTCTACGTCGGGCTGGCCAATCACGTGCATGTGCCCTATGCGGAACTGGCGTTGCGTGGCGGCCATGATGTCATCATGGAGAAGCCCTTTGCGCCGTGCGGCAGGGATGTTGCCGCCGTCCGCGCGCTGGCCAAGAAGCAAGGACGGCTCATCATCGAGGCGGTCACGTCGTTCTTCCTGCCGAACTTCGCCGTCATCCGCGAGGCCCTGCCGAAGCTCGGCCGCATCCGCGCCGTGCAGGCCAACTACTCGCAGTACTCGAGCCGCTACGATGCCTACCGCGAGGGCACGGTCCTGCCAGCCTTCGATCCTGCGCGCTTTGGCGGTGCACTCTACGACATCAACATCTACAACCTCAACCTGATCATCGCGCTGTTTGGCAAGCCGCAGGAGGCCCGTTACACGGCGAACTGCGGCTTCAACGGCATCGACACCTCAGGCGTCGCGACGCTGCGCTACAAGGACTTCTTCGCCACGGCCGTCGGTGCGAAGGACAGCGCGAGCCCTGGCTTCTTCACCGTGCAGGGCGAGGACGGCTGGCTGCGCGTTGACGGCGCGCCCAACGAGCTGCCGAGCGTCACGGTCGCTCAAGGCGGCTCGACGAAGACCTTCCGCGAGAACCGCTACGCGCACCGCATGGTCCACGAGTTTCAAGCCTTTGCGCGCCTCTTCGCCGAGCGGGACGCACAGACCATCGACGAGCACCTCGCGATCTCCCAAGCCGTCATGGAGACCGTCGACGCCCTGCACGTGGACGCCGCACTGCCCTTCCCAGAAATGAACTGACATGCACGGACACAGCCACTCCGAATAGCCTCAGAGCTGCTCTGTGGCTGTTTTTCAATCCATTCATTGTGCCCAACTCGGTTTGGAGAATCTATTTTGCAACGCCAAGAAAATTTGATACAATAGAATCGACAGAAGCAACCAAAGCAAAGCAATCCACGAAAAAATCCACGCATGACACGCATGAAAGGAATATCCTATGGCAACCGAAAACGAAAAAGAAGATCTCCTGCTGCTCGATAAGCAGCTCTGCTTCCCGCTCTACGCCTGCGCGCGCAAGGTCGTCGCGGCCTATCATCCCTTCCTCAAAGCCCTTGGGCTGACCTACACCCAGTACGTCACGATGATGGTCATCTGGGAGAAGAAGGAAATCTCCGTGCACGAACTCGGCGACATCCTCTACCTCGACTCCGGCACCCTGACGCCCGTGCTCAAGAAGCTCGAAGGCTTCGGCTACATCGAGCGTCACCGCAGCACCATCGACGAGCGCGTCGTCGAGGCCCGCCTGACCGAGAAGGGCCAGGCCTTCAAAGAGGAAGTCAGCAAAGTTCCCGAGCAGATGCGCTGCTACCTCAGGGAACGGAATTTGAACTTCACCCCCGATGAAATCACTGCCTTCAAGGGCGAACTCTACAAGATGCTGGACCACCTGGTCTAAACCCAAAAGTCCAGCGCTGGACTTTTGGCCGTACCGTCAAAGAGAACTTTCTTGAGCAGACGGCAGGGATTTGGTCTTATTAAAGCGAACTGTTATCACCATATAGAAAACATGTGGCGCGTCTTGCCGGGGGATTCGGGGCGCGCGAAAGGGAGACATCGGCATGGACGCGGAGCCAATCAAGAAACAACTGCATCGCTATTACGATATGATTGCGGGAGGGGTGTGCCTGGTCCGGCAGAGCGCGGAGGAGCAGATCCTCTTTGTGAACAAGGAGATGCTGAAGCTCTACCAGTGCAAAACGGAGCAGGAGTTCTACCAGCTGACGAAGGGGCGCTTCGCGGGGCTCATGGAGGCGGACGACTACATGCCGCTCGAGGCCCGCATGAACAGCCGTCACGGGGACGCAAAGGAAGGATATGCGTTCCTCACTTTCCGCTGCTACACGAAGGAGGGCGTCTACCTCCACATCGAGGGGACGTTCCAGAACGGCACGGTGCCAGGCTTTGGCAGGGTCTGGATGCTGAACCTCGTCAACAAGGAGCGCAGCATGGCCGTCAGTGACCTCGACCCGGTCACGGGCCTTCTGAACATGCACGCGTTCTATCAGCGCGTGGAGAAGAAGATCGATGCGCAGCGCGCCAAGCGGCAGCCAGACGACACGGGCATGCTCTACTGCCCGGTCTACCTGAATCTCACGAACTTCAAGGTCTACAACGAGACGCACGGCCTCTACGAGGGCGACCGCATGCTGCGCAAGATCGGGCAGATGCTCAAGAGCAAGTTCCCCTCGTCGTATATCACGCGCCTCTCAGGCGACAACTTCGCGCTCTTCGTGCCGCGTCAGGGGCTCGAGATCAAGATTCGCGACCTCTGCCAGGCGGTCAACAATGAGATTCACCTCCCCAATACCACGATGAAAGCTGGTATCGGTTCGTTTGACGAGGAAGCCGGCACGCGCCGCCGCGTCATCACGGCGTATTTCGACCAGGCGAAGCTCGCCTGCGACAGCATCAAGAAGGATGCGACGCGCTTTGCCGCCTTCTACCACGACTCCATGCGCCGGAGCATGGCGGACCGCATCTTCATCCTCGACAATCTCGATAAGGCCATCGAGCAGGGCCACATCCAGGTCTACTACCAGCCGGTCATCCGCACGATGACGGGCAAACTCTGCGGCTGTGAGGCGCTGGCCCGCTGGATCGACCCGGTCAAGGGGACGATCTCGCCCGGCAGCTTCATCCCCGTGCTCGAGGAGTCGCGCCTGATCTCGCGGCTCGACCGCCACATCATCGAGGAGGTCGCCAAGCTCCTTCGCTACCAGCTCGAGAATAAGATCGCGATGGTGCCGATCTCCGTGAACCTCTCGCGCTACGACTTCATGCTGATGGACCCGCTCGCTTTCGTCGAGCGCATCGTCGAGCAGTACCACATCCCACGCTACTACCTGCGCATCGAGGTCACGGAGTCGGTGCTCGTCAAGAACCGCCATCTGCTCATCGACAAGCTGCAGCAGTTCCATCAGTCGGGCTATCAGGTCTGGCTCGACGATTTCGGCAGCGCCTATTCCTCGCTCAACGTTCTGCAGAACTACGAGTTCGACGAGCTCAAGATCGACCAGGGCCTCTTGCGCTACTTCAACGAGGACAGCCGGAAGATCATCCGTTCCATCGTCCTGATGGCTAAGGAGATGGGCATCCACGTGCTGGCCGAGGGTGCGGAGACGAAGAAGCATGTCGACTTCCTGCGCTCCATCGGCTGCGAGAAGATCCAGGGCTACTACTACGGACGCCCCATGCCGTATGAGCTCCTGCGCGAGCACTGCAAGAAAAAGGGCTGGCTCCTCGAGACGCTGTCAGAAGAACAGGCCTGCGATGCAGCAGGCCTTGTCAATCTCATCACAGATGCTCCGGTCGCCATCTTCCAGTACCGCGAAGACGATGCCCAGATCATCAGCGCGAACGATGCCTACCAGAAGGTCCTCGCGACATCTGGCACGAGCAGCCGCGAGGAATTCAACGAGAACATGCGGACGGCAAGCTACCCCATGCGCGAGAAATTCATGACGCTGCTCGCCAGCGCTGCCCACAGCGTCCGCGAAGAGCACATGACCTTTGTCGAGAATGGCCAGTACCTGCGCCTGAACGCCCAGAAGATTGCCGCTACGCCGGATTTCACGCTCATGCTCGCACGCCTCGCCAACATCACCTACGACCAGGACCTCACGGCCTTCCACCAGTACGAGAACGTCTTCCGCAACCTCATGCTCGTCTACGACGGCATCTACTTCATCGACCGCCAGCGGAAAGCGCTCTACGTCATCGAGAGCATGACGTCCCTCTGGCAGGCAGGTGACGTCGTCGACGACCTCAAGAAGATGGCCGACACCTATGCCCGCCACTACATCCATCCCGAAGACCGCGCCCGCTTCCGCCGCTTCCTGGACCCGGCTGTCATCTACCAGCAAGCCGAGCGGTCGGGCCGCTCTGAGGCCATTGAGATGTTCCGCGTCAAGCGGCCCGATGGGCGCTTTGTCTGGATGATCTTCGATGCGATCGTCATCTACAAGAGCACGGCCAAGGACATCCTGATCTGCGTGCGCGAAAACATCTGGGAACGCCAGGAGAACCTTCACGCCCTGCTGCCAAAATTCCTGCCCTACCTGCAGCCGTCCGAGCAGTCGTCCCTGCACGAGGCCGCTATGCTCTGGCAGGCCGCCTGCAACTTCTCATCCATCCCCTTCTACTGGAAAGACAATGAGCGGCGTTACCGCGGCGTCAATCCTGCCTTTCTCGACTATTTCGGCTTAGCGGATGCCGAAGCCATCCTCGGCAAGACCGACGCGGAACTCGGCTGGTGCCTGCAGGACGAAGAGGAAGAGCAGGCCGAAAAGGAGATCCTGCAAAAGGGCAAGACCTGCCGTGACTACCGCACCTTCGTCCTCGTGCACGGCATCCCACAGCGCATCTCTCTATCCGCCTTTCCCGTCTACCAAGGCGGGAAGATCACAGGGCTGCTCGGCTCCATCAACGTCAGAGACACCGCCACAGAGAAGCGCGAGCTGGAGAGCCTCGGCATCCTCGACCGCGATACGGGCTTCCTCGGGTTCCGCGGCATGACGATGGCTGGCATGCGCCTCGAGGACGACCGCGTCCGGCGTGGGGAGGACTATCTGGCCACAATCCTGCAGGTCCCCGAGATCAAGGCACTCGTCCACCAGTACAGCCGCGAGACACAGCAGCAGATCCTTTCGGAGATCTGTACGGCCATCCGGGGCCATGCGCCAAAGTCGGCCATCTTCTGCTACATCGGCAGCGGCGTCTTCTGCATCTTCAGCAAGGCCAAGTACACCGATGCCTTGACGGAGCGCCTCAATGCACTCAAGAGCACCGTCGAGAGCATCACCTCAGTCGCGGGCTACAGCTGCACCCTGACGCTGACCGCCACGACCATCCGCGGCTCAGAGGCCAAGGGATTCAACACGCTGCTCTACCTGCTCGCCAAGCGCCTCAACGACGCCATCTGCCAGCGCTGGCCATTTGAGCGCCCCAGCGGCGACAGCATCCAGATCAGTATGGCCCAGCTCAAGGAGGCAGAGGATGGCATCTCCCTCATCGACATCGATACCTACGACATCCTCTATTTCAATCCCGCACTGTTGCACATGCTGAAATTGCCGGTCAGCCCCGATTCGTATCGCGGCAGGAAGTGCTATGAGCTGCTGGCAGGGCGCGCTGCCCCCTGCACGGACTGCATCAATCACACCCTGCAGCGCTATCACCTCCACACTTGGAAGCGCAGCGCGTACTTCACGAGCGGAACAATCCTGCAGCGCGACATGCTCGTGCCATGGAAAGGCAAGAATGCGCGCTTCTCCATCATGACAAACCTTCAGCACTACCAGAAGGATCTCGAATCCGAGAAGAACACCTTGCTGCGGCGCGAGGAAGTCATCAACGACATCATCACCATCGGCATCCAGGAGCCCGACCCCGAAGAAGGCATCCGCAAGATGATGGCAAGGATTGGCGAGACGCTGCAGGCCGAGCGCTTCCTGATCTTCGAGGAGAGCGGCCACGGGACCGTCAGCAGCACCTACGAGTGGCGCCGCGACACCGCCGAATCCGTCATGAAGGACACGCAGAACGTCCCCATCGCGAGCCTCAAGCCGCTCTACGACCACTTCGAGCACAATCACATGCTGATCCTGCACGAAGTCGAGCCGTTCCTGCAGCTCCACCCCGACTTCCAGCCCATGATACAGGGCCTCACGAGCCTCGTCTCCGGCCACCTCATCCAGTCGGGCCGCTCCCTCGGCTTCACCGAAGTCGTCAACCCCGCGTCGGAGTCCTTCTCTTCCGCGACCTTCCTGCTGAGTTCCCTGACGAGCGTCCTCGCCATCATGCTGCGCAACCGCGACATGATCCACCGGCTCGAGACCTACAGCTACCGCGACCAGCTCACAGGCGTCGGCAACCGCCGCGCCCTCTTGTCCTTCATCCGCACGATACCCGACGGCACCTCGCTCGCCTTCTTCTTCGGCGACATCAACGGCCTCAAGGTCGAGAACGATACGAAAGGCCATGAGGCCGGCGACCTGCTCATCAAGAAAGCCGCGACCGTCCTCGTCGCCGCCGCAGGCCCCGAGCGCGTCTTCCGCATGGGAGGCGACGAATTCCTGCTCGTCGTCGAGAACATCACCAAACAGGAAGCCGACGCCATGCTCAAAGAGCTGCGCGCCACCTACGCCCGCCAGCACGTCAGCGTCGCCATCGGCTGCACCGTCCAAGTCTCGCCCCTCCGCAGCATCGACACCATCCTCTCCGAAGCCGACGCCCTCATGTACGAGAACAAGCGCCAGATGCACGCGCACCACAAAGAATCCTGAAGTGCGTTTTAGGTACATCCAGACAAGCAAACAAACAAAAAGGAACGGCATAGCACCGCAGACGCGTGCTATGCCGTTCCTTTTTCTGCCTTACGCAGAGTCGCTTCCCACCAAAAAGTCCAGCACTGGACTTTTTCACGCCTTGCAGTAGAGCTCGATGAACCGCGCGACCGACATACCGTGTTCCTCTAAGAAGGTCGATATGTGACCGGGCTTCTATGCTGAATACAGCCTTGCCCTTCAGTCCATTTCGTTACAGCATGGATAAAAGGACATGAAAACAACCGATTTCCACCTTTTATAAAACTTTGGGCACAAATCGTCCCTCTATAGGGCACAATCTGTCCCTTTCAACGGCATAAATTGGGCACAAATTGTCCCCCTGTAGGTCACATCTGGTCCCTATATTTCCCCGCAAAGCCTTGTGCCGCAAGGCTTCCAGAAGCCGAAAGCAATAGAAAGCATTTATATATAAAGCAAGCAAAGCAGGGGGCTGTTATCCACAGCCGATTGCTTGCTTGCCTTTTCTTATCCCTAGCCCTATCTTCTTATCCGAGAAATACAATGCTCACTTCGATGCGATGCGCTCCAGCACAGTTGTCATTCCTGAGGCGGTATCTGTTGCCACATCGCTGCAGTCCATTGTGAAGGTAAAGCCCGTTATCTTCCGGCCCATCTTTGTCGACTCATAACGAAGACGGTACTGTGTCCGCTTGTTGATCTCGCGGATGGGGGCATCGAGCACTCGCCGCTTGAACTCTGCCATGAGTGGATACTGAGAGGCCTCTACACGGAGAAGCTCTCGCAATTTCTCCACATGAATGGAGCAAGACACTTGCTCCACTTGACTGATCCGCCGATACTGGAGCAACCATACCAACAGTCGGACTGCATGAGTCGAAGAAAGCTGGAACAGCTGCTGTAACGAGCTTGTCTCGAAGCCGGGCCGCTCACAGTAAAGATCGAGCAGGAATGGCCACATACTTGAGCTGAACTGGATGACAAGGCCATCTTTCGGCTGATACTGGATGACTCGGAACACCTTGTAGATGACCGCATCGCCATCCTCATCCTGCCAATCAATCGTCCATGACTGCAAGCTGTCGCACGCAGGTGCCAGCCGCTCCAGATACGAGCCATTGGCAAAAATCCGTTTGACCTGTCCCGGCAGGAGCCGCAGGGCATCGAATCCATCTCGGCAGGATTCTCCCCTTACCGTTATCTGGGTCCTGGCATCATCCAGAGCCAACCAGAACAGCCGCATCTCCAATATGTTCATCGGTTCCTTTGCATTGAGAAGGGGATTCATCGGGTAATTTCTTGGAAAAAGCATCTCGTTCACGAGCATCCTCTCCTTATATCGTCAAAATGGAATGGTTACTTTCCGTACATCATCACGATACATTAAAATGAACACATCATAAAGGATTTATGGTATAATAAAAATAGCGTTGATCTTGTAAGAAAAAGCAGCCGATGCTTAGGAACCGTCAGCCTTCTCTTTCTTACCAAGATTGAAGAAAGCGCCGTGTTCCGTTGCAAGACCTTGTGCGCTGAACTACTTCAGCAACGCGATAATGCTAACGACTAGTTGAAGAAATGCCAGCAACAATGCGAGCTCTTCGTTCGTCATGAGCACCACCCCCTTCAGAAGGGAAGGCCAACTCATCGACCGCCGATTTGAGTATATCATGTTGCTGGCATTTCTGCTACTGATGACAGGCATGACAGAAGTCCCCTGACTGACCAGAATGGTTTCTATCAATCAGGGGACAGTGAAACATTATTTCAGATAGCGGTCGAAGAAGTCGGTGATGATGTTGAGCACGGGCTCCTGGACCCAGTATTTGCCGCCGTGTGCGGCGCCGGTGACGAGATAGCGCTCACTCGAGATGCCGTTCTGCTGCAGGGCCTGATAGAGCAGGTCGGTCTGGCTCGGGGAGACGATGGTGTCGGCGGTGCCGTGCATCAAGAGCATCGGGGCGCTCGTCTTGCTGATGTAGTGGATGGGGTTGGCGGCCTCGGCTGCTTTCTTGTCGGCGAGGATGCCGCCGTCACGGCCGCCGAATACGGGCGAGCCATTGACCCAAAGGGCCTCCGTCGCGCCGGCGGAACGGTGTTTCGCCTGACCTTCCTCGGAGTAGTCGGAGCCGACTTGCGTGAGGTCGGACAGGCCGTAGAGGTCGACGGCTGCCTTGACGTCGCTCGTGACCTGGAGGTTCTCACCCTTGTCGAACGTCTTCGTGCCGCTCGTCGTGCCGGCCATGGCGGTCAGGTAGCCGCCAGCGCTGCCGCCGACGATGCCGACGCGCGCGGGATCGATGCCGAAGCGGTCGGCATTCGCCTTAAGGAAGCGGATGGCCGCCTTGACATCCTCAAGCGGCTCGGGGAACTTTGCCGTCGGCGCAACGCGGTAGTTGATGCTGCCGACCACATAGCCGTGCTCCGCGAGATGCATGCGGAGCTGGATGCCGTTGTCCTTGTTGGCGTTGATGAAGCCGCCACCCGTCACGAAGAGGATGGCCGGCTTCTTCGCCTGCGTCTTCGGCTGCAGGATGTCCATCTGCATCGGCACATTCGCATAGCCGCGGCTCGGCACCTGCTCATAGACGACGTTCGAGATCAGTCCGACTTCTGTCTTATCGGCCTTGACATCGAGCACCTTGCTCGCGACATGGTTCGGCATGTCCTTCGTTGCCGCATCCACGTTGACCGTCGGCTGCGCAGGCGCGGCCATGCCCGTCTGCCCTGTGAGCATCAGCCCGCCGGTCATCATCGTCGTCATCAGCAGTCTGACCAGTTTTTTGTAGGTCTGTTTCATTTGTATCCCTCCGACTAAATAATACGATATGTTAATATTATACCATATTCATCCGACGATGATTCAGATTTATTCTTGCATTGCAAAATTTGATTTGACAAAATGTAAATCATCCCGTATACTGGAACCATAGCAATGAGAAAGACATGCGGCAGGCCGAGCGCCACCGTGAACGCAAAGACATAGAAGCGCATGGCGCACACAAGAGAAAGGAAGATCATCATGGGTATCTATGATTTCACCGTCAAGACGAGCCAGGGCAAGGAGAAGTCACTGGCTGACTACAAGGGCAAGGTCCTGCTGATCGTCAATACGGCCAGCAAGTGCGGCTTCACGCCGCAGTTCGAGGCCCTGCAGAAACTCTACCTCGCTTACAAGGATAAAGGTCTCGAGATCCTCGGCTTCCCGTGCAATCAGTTCGCTGCACAGGACCCGGGCAGCAACGAGGAGATCCAGCAGTTCTGCCGCTACAACTACGGCGTGACGTTCCAGATCTTCGAGAAGGGTGATGTGCGCGGCGAGACGGCGCAGCCGCTCTTCCAATACCTCACGAAGGAAAAGGGCTTCGAGGGCTTTGATAAAGAGCATCCGAACGCTGCTGTACTCGAGGACGTCCTCAAGAAGAACTTCCCCGAGTACCTCGAAGGCGACGGCATCAAGTGGAACTTCACGAAGTTCCTCATTGACCGCGAGGGTAACATCGTCAAGCGCTTCGAGCCGACGAAAGAGCCGGCTGCCATCGTAGCAGACATCGAGGCACTGCTCTGATACCTGCTTTTTTGCCAACCACAGACCGATAGACCGAGTGAAAGGCCATGCATCGTATGATGCATGGCCTTTCTTATCCTATGCGGGCAGTTTCCTGCGAAAAGTCCAGTGCTGGACTTTTTGTTGGCGCTTAGACTTCATCTTCATCCATGATGCCGAGCTTGCGCTTCCAGTAGCGCGAGTAGATGGCACCGAGGGGATTGTGGGCCAGCAGGCGGTCTTTGACGACGAGCGTCGTGACGGGGCCGGGGCAGGCGGCGTTGAAGAGTGCGTCATGCCCGACACAGAGCCCGCAGGAGATGAAGAGTTCCACGCCCTTATCGGCAAGGAACTTTGCCTGGAACTTCGGGTTGCACATGGCTTCATGCTCCAGCTCCGGCTTGACCTGCTTGAGACCGAGCTCTTTCTTGGCGAAGCTGCAGTTCTTGCAGCAGACGCTGTAGCACTCGAAGCCCTGCTTCGTGTAGAAACGCGCGATGTAGCGCGCTTCGGCATTAAGTCCGATGCAGAAGGCCAGGCCGAGCCGTTGATAGCCCATCGCCTTGGCAAACTCCGCCGTCTCCTCCAGCCGCGTGATGTTGCTGTAGAAGGTACCCTCGACATAGGCCGCCGCCTTCATGATCCGGCGCTCTTCCTCTGAGTACGCTGCAAGGATATCGGCCTCATCCACGCCCGTGCAGTTGACGCCCTTGGTGTAGCACGCATGCGTCCTGCAGTTGGCACAATCTGCTTTCATGCCCATACACCCCTCTCAATCCTGATGGTGGCAGTTGTGGCCATGACCATGGTCGTGGCCTTTGCCGTGGTGCTCGCAGTGGACGGCGGGGTCATAGGCAAGGCGTCCCGCTGCAAAGTCGGCTGCTGCCTTGTCGGCCTCGCCTTGTACGCCGCCGTAGAAGCGGATGCCCGCTTCCTTCAGGGCATTCTGTGCGCCTGCGCCGATGCCGCCGCAGATCAGCACATCGACGTGTTCCTGCGCGAGCAGCGTGACCAGAGCGCCGTGGCCGGCCCCGCTGTTCTCGAGGATGCGGGATGGTCCGACTGTCCCGTCGTTCACCTCATAGAGTTTGAATTGTTCACTGCGGCCAAAGTGCTGGAAGACCTGACCGTCGTCATAGGGGATTGCCAGTCGCATCGTAATCCTTCCTTTCTGCATCTCTGTGTTTAAAACAGTCGGCGAATCCGTCGGCAGGACGGTCGAGATGTCGGACAGCGTCTTGTTGCATCGCCTGCCGCATGCGTGGTCGGCCCGTGGGCAGAGCTCGAAATTCCCGCCGGTAATCTCCAGAGGGCGCCCCTCGACGAGAGCCCCTGCCAGTCGGCGCCGCGCCCGCATGTAGATGGCCTGCACCGTCGTGCGGGCCACGCCCATCTGCTCGGCACATTCCTCCTGCGTCATGCCCAGGTAATCCATGAGTCGGATGCACTCATAGTCCTCGACCTCCATCTGCACGGGGGCCTTTGCTTCATCCGGCTGCGGCGCGAAGCGCACATACCGCGGCATGACACAGACACGCCGCGCCTTGGCCAATCGTCCCATATCCTTCACCTCGACTTATATTCTTGACATATGTCATCTATAATTATCATAGGTCTTATCATGACATATGTCAAGAATAAGATATCCCAACAAGACAGGAACAGGTACCAAATGAGTTGACGCCGTATCGCTCTTCGCCTAGAATCAAAGTAGAACACGTTTACACATGCGGTCAGGAATCGGTGATGAAAAATGCAAAAAAAGGGAAAAGGACCAGGACATATACCTTGGAATGGCTTGTTATGGGGATTGGTCGTCGTGCTGTCAGTGCTGCTCGTAGCTTGGCAGCCGCTCGATGATGTCGATATGCTGGATGCAAACGGGCCCATCGTGAATCTGGCGGGAGACTGGCGGTCGGACGGTGCTCGCTGCACAGTAATGCTGCCGGAGGACCTGCCGAATGGGTCCGTGCTGGAATTCGTCAGCCCGCGCGACTCGGTCGAGGTCAGCGTCGATGGTCAGACCATCTATGCGGCATCCGAGTCTGGCGCGGTCACGGCGGTCCTCTGGGTGCCGCTGCCCGATGGCAGTGCGGGCAAGATGCTCATGATCACGGGACAGGGCAATGCTGCTGCGCGCCTTGCACGGCTCAATGCTGCCTCTTCCGTCGGCTCGGGTGCAGCCCTGCAGCGCCGACTCTTCGCGGACAACTTCTATGCGCTCGTCTTCTCCCTGTTTGCCCTTATCACGGCTGGGTTCCTCGCTTACGTTTCCTTCCGCTCCTGGCACCGCAAGCTCAGGGAGACGACATATTCCGTCGGCGCGCTGAGCCTCTTCATTCTCTGTTCCGGTATCTGGGTCCTGACGGACTCGCCACTCTTGCAGTTTGTCTCGAACGACGGCAGCAGCGTGGCCATGATCAGTGTCGCCACGTTTCTGTTCATGCCCATCCTGTTCCTGCGGTTCCTCAAGAGCATGCTGCCGGGGAAGTGTCTGTTCAATATCCTCGGCTGCTTCTTTCTGTCGGCAATGGCAGTTGGACTCATCCTGCATCTGACGGGACTGCTCTCCATCTATGATTCCATCGGCGTCTACCACCTGATGATTCTCGCGATGTTCCTACTCATGACCATTGCCTTTGCGCGGCAGAATCATCCCCAGCACCGCCTGATCCAGATTGGCTGTCTGCTCTACTTCCTGCTGGAAGTCCTCGGCTTGTGGCTCTATCACCTCATACCGACCTCGCGGCTCTACGCCGCTGTCATCTGCTTTGGCATTTTCGCACTTGGCACGAGCTGCATGATCACGTGGTTTGACGAATACCTCGGCAATGTCGGCCGCCTCGCACAGAACGAACTGTTGCAGAAGCTCGCCTTCCTCGATGACCTTACAGGCGTCCTCAATCGCTCCGCCTTTGACCGCGACTGCAAGACCATCGCGGAGCAGTCCGACATCACCTTCGTGATGTTCGATATCAACGGACTTAAGTCGACGAACGATACCTGGGGGCATGTCATCGGGGACCAACTGATCCAGTCGGCGGCCAAACTCATCACCGACACCTTCCAGCCCGTCGGGACGGTCTACCGCATCGGCGGCGACGAATTCGTCGCCATCCTCCAAGGCGCGTCCGAGACGACGACTGCAGAGTTGTTGCAGACCTTCGCCGAGCGCATGCAGGGGCAGACAATCGACCACGCAATCCCTGTCCGCATCGCCTACGGTGCCGCCTCGACGCGAGAAGTCGACGTGACCGCAGCGAACCTCTTACAGCACGCCGACCAGCGTATGTACGCGCGCAAGAAGGCGATGAAGCAGGCCGAAGCTGCTGGCATCGTCGGAGGTCACGACTGAAACCGTCCAGCGCTAGACTTTTTTCCGCAAAAAGAATCGGGCAGGGCGTCAATGTGATAGCGTTTTGTTTTCTATTTGTGTTAAATTGACACTCCCCATGCCTAAAGGCAGGGGATTCTTGGTTCGACGACCACTGCGCCGCCTCCGAGGAATTGGCGTCTTACACGATCTCCCCAAGCGTAAATTCCCGTGTGCCCCACGGTATGTTCTATTTCCGTTCACGCAACTTGGTATTTGTCTTCCAAAGCCTTGCGCAGAATGTTCTTTGCAGCATTCACATCCCTGTCGTGATGCGTTCTGCATGCTGGGCAATCCCATTCGCGGACGCTCAAATCCTTTGTCAATGGATTCTGATAGCCGCAGACGGAACAAGTCTGACTTGACGGATAGAAGGTATCGACTTTGAGCAGTTCGCCGCCGTGTCGTTCTGTCTTATACGACAGCTGACGGAAAAATTCGCTCCAGCTCACATCTGAGATTGACTTCGCGAGTTTATGATTCCGCAGCATTCCTTTGATGTTCAGATGTTCCACGGCTACTGTTTGGTTTTCACGAGCAAGCCGTGTCGATATCTTGTGAAGGAAAT
>OHBJ01000016.1_pt1 | contig 57177 bp, 61 predicted proteins | sample 1577241 | NCBI WGS metagenome assembly OHBJ01 (sample SAMEA3541594, study PRJEB24748) | human gut metagenome | biome: human gut; feature: human-associated habitat; material: faeces | place: China | collected 2012 | reverse complement strand
CCAGCTCCCGGTTGCATAAAAACCCCGTTGTTTTTATAGCTCCTCCGGCCAGTATTTCTCCAGTGCCGGCAGCAGGGCTCCATCGTAAATCAGCCGAAGCAAAGCGTCCAGCTTCCGAAGGGAATCCAGAAGCTGCTCGGTGGTAATCAGCTTTTTCTCAACGGCCTCGGCCAGCTCGTCCAGATCCACCACCTTAATCAGGCCGGAAGGATAAATCAGCACATCCGCCAGCAGATCGGTGAAGGTAAAGGCGTCCGTAGCTGCATCGTAGCTGGTGGCAATGATATCGCAGTACCAGCAGATCAGCTTCCCCTGATGGTCAATAAAACGACTGACCTTCCAGCCTTCCTTCAGCAGAAAACAGGACGAGCCGTGATGCAGCTCCTTTTTGGGCTTAATGGTGGTCCAGCGGGTCACCAGCAGCCGGTCGCTGCGGTGGATGACCACGTCCTTTTCCAGACGCAGGGTTTCCAGAGGGATCAGACGTTTGCGAATCAGGGTGGGATGTTGTACCATGGCGGGGCCTCCTTTTACTGATGGTTTTTTACAAGCGTAAGGGAATCGTTTTCTACATACTCCTTTTCCGCGGAGCGGCGGTTGTAATAGGTTCTCTTATATACATCCGGATCCGCCACCAGCAGGAACTCCGAGGGCGTGTATCCGGTGATTTCCTTGAACCCCCGATTGAAGGTGCGGATATTGTTGAAGCCGCAGGACAGGGCCACGTCCGTGATCTTTTTACCGGTGTTCCGAAGCTGTGAAGCAGCCCGTTCCACTCGGACCAGGTTCAGATAAGTGACGAAATTGATGCCCATGAGCTTCTTAAAAGTCTTGGAGAAATGGCTGTTGCTGAAATTCATCCGGGAGGCAGCGAATTCCAGAGTAATATTGTCGGCATAATGTTCGTCTATATAGGACAGCAGATCCTGCAGATCCCCCAGCATCCGGGAGCGCCGGTCATCGGGAAGCTGCTCGGCGTCGGTCCGGGGATGACAGCGTTTTAAGAGCGCCCAGAAGGCCTGAATGGAAGAACTGACCACTTCCTGGTAAAATGGCTTTTTCTGTTCCAGCTCCCGGGAAACCGTGTCGATGAGATCTGTAAGCTGCCCGGAGAGTCCGAAGGTGTCCAGCTCTGCTTTGGTGATGAGCGGATGCATAAAACCCGGATTCTGAAAAAGCGTCCCGAGAATGGATGTATCAAAGATAAGAAAATCCAGCACATTGTCCATCCCATGGGAATCGCTGTAATGGATCATCCCGCTCTCACAGACGGTCAGATCCCCGGCGTGCGCCAGAAAGGTCTGATCGGTAATGCTTAAAAGACAGGAGCCCGAGCGCACGTAGATCAGCTCAATTTCCTTATGCCAGTGGGCCAGAAATCCCACATTTTCATAACGGGAATGCCAGACCATATAGTCAGAGTCATAGTTTCGCACTTCATGGAAAGCTTTCATAATAAAAAATCTCCTGCCACGTAAAAATTCGGTCGAAAGTGATAAAAGACGTTCCTTTTATATAGAAAAAGTATAACAACTAGCACAAAAAATGTCCATATCATAACAGAAATTTACGTGCATTTTTTTATAAAATGTTATATAATGTGATCATCAGAAACGTGAAAATCTATTTTTATAAAATGGAGGGTTTAAAAAGTGGCAAAATCTAGATTAATTGGCGATTATCCTGTAATCGGTATCCGTCCGACTATCGACGGAAGAAGAGGAGCTCTTGATGTAAGAGGATCCCTGGAAGAGCAGACCATGGGTATGGCAAAAGCAGCGGCAAAGCTGTTTGAGGAGAATATCCGTTATTCCAACGGTGAGCCGGTAAAGGTGGTTATCGCAGACACCACCATCGGTCGTGTAGGCGAGGCAGCTGCCTGCGCAGACAAGTTCCGTAAAGCAGGCGTAGACATCACCCTGACCGTTACTCCCTGCTGGTGCTACGGCTCCGAGACCATGGACACCGACCCGTTGACCATCAAGGGCGTATGGGGACTGAACGCTACCGAGAGACCGGGCGCTGTATACCTGGCTTCCGTACTGGCTACCCATGCACAGAAGGGACTTCCGGCATTCGGTATCTACGGACATGACGTTCAGGACGCCGACGATGAGACTATCCCGGAGGACGTAAAGGCAAAGCTTCTCCGCTTCGGCCGCGCCGCAGTGGCAGCAGCAAGCATGAGAGGAAAATCCTACCTGCAGATTGGTTCCGTTACCATGGGTATCGGCGGATCCATCATCAGCCCGGAATTCATCGAGGAATATCTGGGAATGCGTGTGGAGTCTGTAGACGAGGTTGAAATTATCCGTCGTATGACAGAGGGTATCTACGATCATGTTGCAACGGTTCAATTTTGTTTGCCAGAGTCGTGGATTTCTCCCATTAAGAGCGGTTTTTATCTAAGGGCTCCTCCTTATTTTTCTCATATTTTGTAATTTGACTTTTATAAGTCGTTTTTTGTGTACAGGCATTGCTGTGCGCCGTTGGTTCGGTATATATTACTGTAATTAAAGGTGCTTGCAATATATAGGCTTGTGCGTATCTACTAATTTTAATTTTAAATATATGAGAAAGTTTATATTACTTATTGTGTTAATAATGAGTTCGGTAACTGTGTATTCTAATGATATAGGAGAGGATAAAGGAAATACAATTACAGGTCATATCATCGAGGAAGGTACAGAAGACAATTTGCCATTTGCTTCTGTGTTTATTGAAGAGACAAAGCAAGGATGCGTTGCTGATGTAGAGGGAAAGTTCCGTTTTGAAAAGTTACGTAAAGGGAAATATACTCTTAGAGTTAAGTTGCTTGGATACAAGACAAAGGAGATGAAAGTTGAGGTTAGTGATGATTATAACGTTGACTTGCATTTTGTTATGGAAGCGGAGACTATAATGGCTGATGAAGTCGTTGTTTCAGCAAATAGAAATGAGGTAAGCAGAAAGGATGCTCCGGTTGTTGTAAGCGTTCTGAATAAGAAATTGTTTGATTTGGTTAATACAACAGATTTGGCTAAATCATTGAATTATCAATCCGGGTTGCGCGTAGAGAATAATTGTCAGAACTGTGGATTCCCGCAAGTAAGAATTAATGGTCTTGAAGGCCCGTATTCTCAGATTTTGATAAATAGCCGACCGGTTATCAGTGCGTTGTCGGGTGTATATGGTCTGGAGCAGATTCCGGTAAATATGATTGAAAGGGTAGAGGTCGTTAGAGGTGGCGGTTCTGCTCTGTTTGGTGCGAATGCCGTTGGCGGTACTATTAATATTATTACTAAAGACCCTTCTTCTAATTCATTCCAGGTTTCAACAAATATGTCAAATCTGGGAGGAAAGGTTTGGGAGCAGTATGTTGGCGGTAATGCTTCTCTTGTGTCATCTGATAACACATACGGAATGGCAGTTTATCAGTCATATAGGAACCGAAACCCATACGATTCTGATGGCGACGGTTTTTCTGAATTGGGAAAATTAAATATGGTCAATTTCGGTTTGAGAGCGTATTACAGACCAACATACTATAGCCGATTGAATTTGGAGTATCATGTTACTAACGAATTCCGTCGTGGTGGTAATAAATTTGACCTTGAGCCGTTTGAAACAGATATTACCGAGCAGACAAAGCACGTTATCAATAGCGGTGGCTTGAGTTATGATATTTATTTTAACGATTACAAGCATAAAATGTCGTTATATTCTTCAGTTCAGCATACGGACCGTAACAGTTATTATGGAGCAATGCAGAATCCAGACGCGTATGGTAAGACAAAGGACTTGACTTGGGTAGTTGGTGGTATGTACGTTGGAAACTACAATAAAGTTCTTTTTTCACCGGCAACATTTACAGCAGGACTTGAATATCAAAGTAACAGCCTCCATGACAAGATGCTTGGATATAACCGAGATATGGAGCAGGACGTTTCTATAGCGAGTGCATTTTTCCAGAATGAGTGGAAAATGAACAAGTTTATTATGCTCTTGGGTTTCCGTTTGGATCAGCATAATTTAATTAAAAATTTGATTTTTAGTCCTCGTATTAATTTGCTCTATAAGCCGATAGAGCCATTGCAGGCACGATTGACCTGGTCAACAGGATTCAGGGCACCTCAAGCATACGATGAGGATTTGCACGTTACTGCCGTTGGTGGAGAGGGCGTTTTGATTCGTATGGCAGACGGTTTGAAGCAGGAGCGCTCAAACAGTTTCAGCGGTTCTGTTGACTGGTCAACACAATTCGGACACTTCCAGGCAAATATCCTATTGGAAGGATTCTTTACAGCCTTAGATGATGTTTTCTATTTGCAAGAGGTTGGTCGTGACGAGCATGGAAATATTGTCAAAGAGAGAAGAAATGGTAGTGGAGCAAAGGTGTATGGTGCAAATCTTGATGCGAAGATAGCACATGGCAACGATGCTTCCTTGCAGTTGGGTTTCACTGCTCAAAGAAGTGTATATAACGAGTTGACTGGTTGGAGTGAAGATCCTACTGTTCCATTGACGAAAAATATGCCGAGAACGCCTAATTACTATGGCTATTTTACTTTTGCCTTGAAGCCGTTTAAAAATTTTGATTTTTCACTATCAGGAGTATATACTGGTAAGATGTACGTTCCTCACTATGCTCCTACAGATGAAGTTCCTGCGGATTACCAGTACTCATATATAACTAAGGATGAGATGGTTCATACTCCTGATTTCTTTGAGTTGAACGCCAAGGTTGCCTATACTGTAGTTTTACGCGACCATTTAAAGGTACAGATTAGTGCAGGCGTTCAGAATGTTTTCAACGCATTCCAAAAAGATTTAGATAAAGGGACTTATAGAGATTCTGGCTATTTCTATGGTCCAACGCAACCGAGAACATTCTACGTTGGTTTGAAATTTATGAATTAGTTTAGTGAAGTCCTGGTATCATAGTTAGGTGCCATATAAAAAGTGTTATGCATGTGGAGGTGTGTCAAAATGCGCACCTCCTAATTTTATGATGGTTCAAAAAGTTTTACCGGACAGCAATATTATTAAAATAGTTTCTAACAGAAACTTATACTCTAACGGTATAATAGGTCATTTGCTATGGGTAAACTACTGTCTGTCTCAATCTCAGAGCCTCTCATTTATTAACTCTAATGTAATAAAAAGGGGGTTGCATCAAAACTTTCATTTTGACTCAACCCCCTTTAGGGTATCTGATAAATTAGTCAAATTTCTTGGAGCTGGAACAGTTTGTTTAGGCTTATTCCAGTGAGTAACCCCACTCTTCCAAGGCTTTAGACCAATTTTTTTCAACGATGTGAACAGTTTCATCGTTGTATTTGTATTTGTTCTTTTTATAGCCTTTCTTTTTGTCAAGGTATTTCTTGATGTCAGCTTCAGCAGCGTCAAAACCAGGAATGTCAAGTTTGTTGTAAATGTCCTTAGTCAAGTCAAATGCATTTTGCTCAAAGTCCTCAAACTTGATTTCAACCAAATTGCCTTCTGGAATATAAAGTTTGTCGCTTTCATATCGGTCATATAGTTTCGTATATGATTCAACGATATTTTTAACGATTTCATCGTTTGATATATTCTGCAATTTCAATGGTTGTATAGTGTTTGTAAAGAAACTGCGTGTACTTTCAAATACAGTATATGGGTTCCTCTTCAAGTAAATGAACTTAGCGTTAGGGAACATCTCAACAAGAGTTTTTACCCTGCCAGTATGAGGCGGGTTTTTGCTGAGGTATTGAGTTCCACCAGTATTTGCAAGCGATACCTTTACCAATTTCATGAATGTTTCTTTGAAGATTTGTCTTTCTTCCTCTGAAATTTTTTCAAAAGTAAGGTATTTGTCGCAATATTCAGCCCATCTTTTTGGGAAGAACCAGAAATTGTAATAAGTATATGGCATCATATTCGACAAGGCGAACTCTTCTTCCTGAGGGAGGTCTGGACTAAGTTCCATATTGTCGGTAGGACGCTTGTTTGGCATAAGAGCCGCCATACTCTTTTTAAAGAAAGGTTGTCCCCAAAGAACGAGGTGTGGAAAAACAGTTTGGTATGTTGTTGTGTAACCAAAATGCTTGTCGCAGGCAAAAACATTGTGTACGAACGTCGTACCGCTGCGCCAGTGACCAAGAATAAATACCGGATCATTTTCCAATGGTTGGTCAGCAATCTTCTTATATTTGCTGTCTTCAAAAGTCTTTAGAGAACTTAGAAGTCGGCAAACGCCTTTTGTAAGGTGGTATTTGCCTTTATATCCTTTGTCGATTTCCTGACCTTTTGTTAGTTCTTTAAATGTATTCCAGTCAGCACCTACGAGGGTGTTAACAGGAAGGTCTTCGAATTTCAATCCCATTTTATTTTACTTTAATAGTTAAGCCTTGCTTGCCAAGTTCTTGGCAAACTTTCAAAATAGCCTCTCTGTGCGTTTCATCAATGCCGAGTTCCTTTAGGTCGATTGTTGCAAGAGCGTCATCTTTAACAAGGTCTTTAGCATCAACATTGCCTATAATCATACCAACTGCAGACGTGTTGTTTGTAATAGGGTCGATAAGAATGAAAGCGCCAGTTTGTTTGTTCTCGCTATATGGATCAAAGAACAATTCCTTACCAGTAGTGAAAACAACTCTGCCTATCTCGTTAAGCGAAAGTTTGTCAACGTTGGATTTTTCCATTGTGTTGACGTCAACTTTATATTTTATGTTGTCGATTCTTGCACGAGTAGTGTTTGTTGTCTGTTTGATGTAGAATTGCTTGTTTACATCCATTTGCTCCTCGTCCATCCAAACGAGCATAGCCTCAAAGTTGCGGCTTTCTGTTGGTAGATTATCAGGCTTAACAAGCATTTCACCGCGAGAGATGTCGATTTCGTCTTCAAGAGTGATTGTTACGCAGAGTGGAGGAAATGCTTCTTCAAGTTCACCTTCGTAAGTAACAATGCTCTTTACGCGAGAAGTTTTTCTTGAAGGCAAAGCCATTATCTCATCACCTTTTCGGATAACGCCGCTTGCTACCTTACCGCAGAATCCGCGGAAGTCAAGGTTCGGGCGGAGAACATATTGAACAGGATATCTGAAGTCATTGTAGTTTCTGTCAAGGTCGATAGGCACTGTTTCGAGATAGTCCAAAAGTGATTTGCCTTCGTACCAAGGAGTCTTTTCGCTCTTTTCAACAACATTATCACCTTCAAGAGCTGATAGTGGAATACAAGTAACGTCAGGAATATTAAGACCTGAAATGAACTCTTTATATTCAGCAACGATTTTGTCGAAAACTTCCTTGCTGTAGTCAACCAAGTCCATTTTGTTGACAGCCAATACTATATGCTTAATACCCAATAGGGAGATAAGGTATGAGTGACGTCTTGTTTGAGTAATAACCCCCGTTCTTGCATCGACAAGGATAACGGCAGCATTCGCTGTAGAGCCACCAGTAATCATGTTACGGGTGTATTGCTCGTGTCCCGGAGTGTCGGCGATGATGAATTTTCTGTTATTTGTGCTGAAATAACGGTATGCAACATCGATAGTGATACCTTGCTCTCTTTCTGCTTTCAGCCCGTCAAGGAGTAGGGCATAGTCTATATGCTCTCCCGCATTACCCATTCTTTTGCTGTCGCGTTCGAGGGCATCAAGTTGGTCTTCGTATAATTTTTTGCTGTCAAAGAGTAAGCGGCCGATAAGAGTTGACTTACCGTCGTCAACCGAGCCGGCAGTCAAAAATCTCAATAAGTCTTTTTGCTCGTCTTTATCAAGAAATTCTTTTATATTTAGTTTGCTATTATCCATAATTACAAAATTTTAGAAGTAGCCTTCTCTTTTTTTCTGTTCCATACTTGCTTCCTGGTCGAAGTCGATAACGCGAGTCGTTCTTTCACTTTTCGTTGTTGTCATCATTTCTTCAACGATTTTCTCGATAGTGTCTGCTTCGCTTTCAACAGCACCTGTAAGCGGCCAGCATCCTAATGTTCTGAACCGTACCATTCTCATTTGTATTTGGTCACGATATTGTTCAGGAAGTCTGTCATCATCAGCCATAATTAGATTTCCGTCAATTTCAACAATCGGTCTTTCCTTTGCGTAGTAAAGAGGGACGATTGGAATATTCTCAAGGCGGATATATTGCCAGATATCAAGTTCAGTCCAGTTTGAAAGTGGAAAAACACGGATGCTTTCCCCTTTCTGTATTCTTGCATTGTAGATGTCCCACAATTCAGGTCTTTGGTTTTTGGGATCCCATTGGTGGAATTTATCGCGGAAAGAGAATATTCTTTCTTTAGCACGACTCTTTTCCTCGTCGCGACGTGCACCGCCGAATGCCGCATCGAATTTGTATTTGTCGAGGGCGGCAAGGAGAGCTTGGGTTTTCATTAGGTCTGTGTGCACTTTGCTACCATGAGTAAAAGGACCAACGCCAGCGTTGAAAGCCTCCATATTTGATTCAACGATTAGGTTCCAGCCAAATTGTTTTGCATAGTTGTCGCGGAACTCAATCATTTCTTTAAACTTCCATTTTGAGTCGATGTGCATCAATGGAAAGGGAACTTTACCTGGCGCAAATGCTTTTTCGGCAAGCCTTACCATAACAGAAGAGTCTTTGCCGATTGAATAAAGCATAACCGGGTTTTCAAATTCAGCAGCCACCTCACGAATGATGTGAATAGATTCAGCCTCCAATTCTTTTAAGTGGCTAAGATTGTAGTTTGACATATCTTGTTGTGTTATATTAATTTCTTATTTGTTTTCTATTCTTGGCAATATCAAGTCAAGTAGCCGGTTTACAGACTGCTCAACTGATAGTTTTGATGTATCTAACGATATAGCAGGGTTTTCCGGAGCCTCAAAAGGAGCGGAAATGCCTGTGAAGTTCTTTATTTCGCCACGGCGTGCCTTAGCATAAAGACCTTTGACGTCACGACGCTCGCACTCTTCAAGTGGGGTGCTTACAAAGACTTCGATAAAGTCATCCTGACCGATGATTTTAGAAGCCATTTCGCGGAGCATATTGTTAGGACTTATAAATGCAGCAATAGTAACAATGCCTGTATCTACGAAAAGTTTGCCTATTTCTGCAATGCGGCGGATATTTTCTATTCTGTCTTCTTCGGAGAACCCGAGATTGCTGTTGATGCCGAAACGGATGTTGTCGCCGTCAAGGATACGGCAAAGAATACCGCGTTTCTGAAGTTCTCTTTCAAGAGCAATTGCAACGGTACTCTTCCCTGAACCACTAAGTCCAGTGAACCAAACCATGCACCCGCGTTGCTTTAAAAGTGATTCTTTGTCAGCACGTGTAAGCATCTTGTCGAAGATAGGGTATATATTATTTTTATTTTCCATATATCGTGATTTTTAAAAATTCCAAATTAGGGGTATTGCAAAGATCGATATTATAAAAGCAATTATATTTAGTGGTAAACCAACTTTTACAAAGTCAGTAAATTTATAACCGCCAATACCTTGAACGATGAGGTTTGTTTGGTAACCGATAGGAGTGCAGAAACTTGCAGAAGCCGCCATGCAGATAACGACAAAGAATGGCGTTGGGTCAACTTGAAGTTGGTTTGCAACTGCTAATGCAATAGGGAAACTTAATGCTGCTGCTGCATTATTGGTTATAAGTTCAGTGAAAATATTAGTTATTATAAATAGAACAGCAAGGATTCCGTATGGTCCAAGGCTATCAGTCATTGCGATAACGTTTTTTGCTATCATTGGGGCAAGTCCTGAATTGTTCATAGCCTTACTGATTGCAAAAGCACATGCGATAGTTACAAGGATATCCCATGATATATATTTTGTGTACTTTTTTGGTGGAAACATTTTAGTCCATACCATTATGATTGTTGTGACGCATACGAAGAAGAACATATCAAGTTTGATATTTGGAAACATTTCTTTGATGGCTGGCAGTTCGCCAATAGTTGCCCCGACAATCATAAATATAAGAAGTCCCAAAGCAAGATATCTGCGTCCTTTGGAACGCTTTGGTATATCGTCTTTTCCGTTTGAAATCAAAAGGAAGACTCTTGAATCGCCCCAAGTTGGAATGAATGAATCGTCAGCCCAAAGAATCAGGGTATCTCCTTCCATAATAACTATTTTGTCAAGGTCAGTAGTATATGATTCACCATTCCTTTTAACTTCCTTAACATAAGCACCATAGTGTCTTGTAAAGTTAAACTCGCCGAGAGTTTTTTTGATACCGGGGAAGCGAGCTCCGATGATAACTTCAACTCTATGAAGGTTATTGTCTGGGTCTTCGGCGTATTTGTCAAGGTTGTCTTGCCTTGAGTCTGGAAGAAGGCGTCGTGAAAAGAATAACAGGTATATAATGCCTGTAACTGCAATAATGATACCAACTTTCCCTAATTCAAACATCGAGAATCCTTCATAGCCTGCATCAAGAATCATTCCGTGAACAACGAGGTTTGTTGATGTGCCTATAAGGGTACATACTCCGCCAAGTATTGTTGCGTACGAAAGAGGAATCAGAAACTTTGTTGATTGCAGTTTCATCTGTTCTGCCCATCTCTTGATGATAGGGGCAAAAATAACAACTACAGGTGTGTTGTTTAGAAATGCTGATATGGCTGAAATCGTTGGCAAAAATCGCAGTTGCGCTTTAAATACCGTAGTATTCTTTTGCGGTAACAGTTTCTTTACAATTACGTTTAGAGCACCGCTCTGACGGACTCCTTCACTGACAAGGAATAGCAGGGCTACAGTCATCATACCCTTATTGCTGAAGCCTTCCAGCATTTCCTTGGGGGAGATTATGCCGGCACATAGGAATAGAATAACAATGCTTAGCAATATCATACCCGGCCGCATTAAATCCATTATTAATGCGGTAAGCATTGCAAACATGCAAATTATGACAAAAATTATCTCAAAACTCATTTTAAAATGTTCAGACTTGCAAAAGTAGTGAAAAAAGTATAAATCAGAAAATTGAGAGCAATTTATTAGTGTGCTTATTTCTCCGAAAAATGGCAAATGAGTTATCTGATGTCAAGTATTTTATGAGTTTGCAGAGATAGTCTCCATTTTGGATTTTCCAAACATGCTTGAATGGTCTGTTTTATTATATCCTTGTTCTTTTCCGAGTCTCCGCAGTCCATTGGTTGCAGAAAGCGCAGATTAGTTTGTATTTCATCATATTTTGATAAGTCTTGACCATTATAGACAACTTTTAGTTCGTCACAAAGAGGAATCGTTACTTTTGCCATGTCTCCGCAAACGTCGAATTTAGGCGATAGGGTAATCCAGTCAACACCTTGTGGTACTTCGTGTGTTCCGTTTGTTTCAATAGTAATGTAATGGTTGCCCTTGATTGTATCTATAAAATCCTTATCTGCAAAAAGAGTAGGCTCTCCGCCAGTTAGAACAATATTGTATGCTGGATATTTTGAAATTTCATTAGCAACATCTTCTGCTGTCATTTCTTTGTATGTTAGATGGTTTGTATCGCAAAACGGGCATTTCAAATTACATCCTGAAAAGCGTATAAAGATGGCTGGTACTCCAGTGAAATATCCTTCACCTTGAAGACTGTAGAATATCTCGTTAATTTTATATTTCTTCATCTTTGATATATGTGGCTGTATTTCCCTCTGATTCTTGTATTGTCACTTTATAGCATTCTGGAATTTGGTCACAAATCCATTTTGCAATATTTTCCGCTGTGGGGTTAAATGGCAGAACGTCATTTAGATTTTTATGGTCCAGTTTCCCGTGAATGTCGTTTTTTATCTTTGAAAAATCACATACCATGCCGTTAGCATTTAATTCCTTAGATTTGCAATATACGGTTATAATCCAGTTGTGACCGTGCAGGTTGGAGCATTTGCTTTCATAGTCAAGTGTAAGGCTGTGACTTCCGGCTATCTCCATTCGCTTTGATATATAGTACATACTTGTGTAGATATGTTTTAATTTTATAAAAAAATTTATTTTTGTGGCAGTTCTTCCGGCTTTATGCCTAAAGTCCCCATAATAGGGAAGGCAACTATGCCAGAGAGATATTTGCTGTCTTTATCAGGTTCTGTCATTGACAGGTTTGTTATTATTTTATTCTCGGCCTTGTTTAGTATTTCTTTTATTTGCGTTCCGTACTTCTCGTTATTGCCAACAACTATGAGACGCTTTACTGCATCTGAGTCGCAGATAACTTGCAGTGAGTCCACAAACATTTCTTCACAAGTAACCATTTGCTCGGTAGGATATGAGCGGAAAGAAAACTCGCCTAAAGTATCAGCAAATGCTACGTCTGTCAGTTCATTTGGAATGGAAGAAGGGTGGCAGATGCTTAAATTAGGTTTCTTGTCATTATAAATGAAAATAACTTCAATGTTATTGTTGGAGCCGCTGATACCTCCCATGTGGGCAAATTCAACGATAAGGTCAGCAAGGTCAATATCGTTGAGGTTGCGACCGATTATGCCTTCAAATGATTTTTTGAAATCAGTTGTTATAAACTCGAGGTATTCACCATCGATAAGTATTATGTTACTATGTTCTTTATGTGTCATTATAGAACTAACCTTAAATTTTTTGCGAAGTTATTAAAAATATGGGACAAAAAAAAGCGTGCCGTTTCCGACACGCTTTCTTACTTGTCAATTAATGACGATTATTTGCGGGTAAATGCTTGGCTGAAAACATTACCGTTAACGTCAGTTACTCTAACAATATAGATACCCTTGGCAAGGTTGCCGATTGCAACATTGTTACCTGTTCCAGTTGCTACAACGGAACCTGTTGCAGAGTAAATGTTAACCATTTGAGACTCTATGCCTTTGATGAATAGAGTATTTCCAACAGCGTAAGCCTTGAAGTTGCCGTTTGTTGTGATACCCTCAACGCCTGATTCTTTTTCACCATTGTATGTGTAGTGTGCAATACCCTGGTTGCAGACAAGAATCCACAAGTTGAGGACTTTATCCTTGATTTCGTAGCAAACGGCTGTTTGGAAGTCTGTGTTACGAGTTCCACCGAAACCTTCTGTCGGGTTTACTTGCTGTGTTGCCTTATCAACGCCGTCTGTGTAGTCAACCAATGACAATGCTCCGTTAGCAAGGCTTGTTGCTGCCTTGTTCAAGTAAGTAGCACCTGCAGCATATTTTCTTGTACCGAATGTGAATACTCTTGTTGAGTTGGCGTGTTGTTGGAATAGAGCAGTTGAGAATGCCTCAATTTCCTTACCTGTTGCGTCGAAGTGTGTAGGAGCAAGGTCCTTACCAGTTACCCAGTATGTTCCATCACTCATGCGTTCGATGTCAACAGAACCCTTTTGTGCACCAACCGACATTGCTGCTCCAGTCTTATTCTTCAATTCAATCTTTTCAGGAGAAGTGGCAACTGAGCCGTTGGTAACCTTGTAAGAGATGATTGCTGAACCGTCGCTGAACATAATTCTACCGTCTGTCAAGTCACCGTCAACCGACATGATTTCACCGGCTCTGATACCGCCGTGTGTAGCGTCGTTAAGGATTACTCTTGGAGCAGCACCGTCGTTATCCCAGATGTAAACCTTCAATGGGTCTGTTGTTCTAGCACCGTTTGAAAGAATAATCTTTCCGCCAAGAGCCTTAACAGAACCGGCAACGCTTTCGCCCTGAGCAATGTCAGTCATATTCAAAGAGCCTTTCTTTGCACCTGTATATGCGTCAAGAATGTTGATGGCAGGAGATGTATTCCAAGCATTTCCGTTAAGAACATAAAGGTTTCCGTTTGCATAGGCAATGTCACGAGACTTTGGAGATGCTTTTGAGAACCAAGGAGCAGAAGCAAGGTTACCCTTTGTTTCACTGTAAATCCATTTTTCAGTAAGTTGCTCGATAGTATCGTCGAAGAAAGTCTTCGGTTTTGCAGTACCCTTGATAGCAACAGAAACAGCATCAGCACCATCCGATTTTGCAGTAAGAGTTGCAGTGTGTGTGCCTTGTTCGGTTGGTTTATATGTGATTGTTACAGTTGCAGAACCAGTTGCTTTAGCGATAGTAGTTGGGGTTATTGTAAATAGTCCAGCATCTGCACCAGACAGTTCAAGAGTAATATCGCCAGTAAGGTTAGCACCAGTAATATTAACGTTGCCAGTAGATTCGCTAAATGCAATACCTTCGATATTTATTAAAGAAGCACTTGCAGAAAGAGCAGGACCGGCTGGTTTGATTGGTTCAACATTGTGATTTGGAAGAGATTTTCCGTCAGCAACGTAGTTTGCGTAAGCCAAACCTTGGTTAGTGCTCAAAACCCAAGCTTCAACGTATTCACCATCCTTAACAGCCGCAAGAACACCACCTGTACAGTTAGGGTTTTGTCTTGTATCACTCAATTTTGCAGAAGGGAATGTCCCCATTGTAACAGGTTTTGCCCATCCATCAGAAACGTCAAGAAGAAGCATGTGTCCACCTGTGTAGTTCTTTGCTTTTTGAGCGTCAGTTTGTGATGACCAAGATTCTCCGTCCATTGGGTTATAGTTGTTAACGAGGGCATAATTTGTACCATTGAAAGTAAATGCCTTCAAAGAGTTACCCCAAGTTACGTCAGCATCCATATAGTATTGGCGTTTTCCGCTTGTATCCAATCTTGTCAAGTAGTTGTTTTTACCGTCAATCCAGTATCCTGTAGCATCTGGATATACGCGAGTAGAAGCCTGAGTTTGAAGTTGAGTAGTTCCGTCAGTTGTTGCTTTTTTTACAGATGGAGTGGTGTTTACAACGCCATTTGTAACGGTATATTCAACGATTTTTGTTTCAGAACCTGTATCGTTAGCAAACGCGAATCTACCATTAGTCCAAGAGCCAGTGAAGCCAAGGCAGTCTCCAAGACGAATTGCTCCACCTAAGCTAGAGATGTCGGCAAGTATACGAGGGTTGGATTGGTCATTGTCCCAAACGTAAAGTCTGAGGTGTTCGCCCTTTTCTGCTGTTGCGAGGTTGCAAGCAACGATTTTTCCGTCACATTCTTTAACGTCGCATAAAGTTAAAGAACCGCCAGCAACGCCACTCTTGTTAAGGTTGCCGAGGTCGGCAAATGTGCGTGCATTGATAACTTTAATGTCCTTATGTTCGTAAACCAAATAAAGTTTACCATCAGAATAAGCGAAGTTACGAACGTTTTTAATATCGTATCCAAGAGATGTTGAGTTTCCAGCCTTGTCACTTAGCACTTTTGCATCTTTCAACACCATTGGAGGACGTTTGCTGATACCACTCAAGTTAACGTTGATTGTTTTGCCCGCACCTTTGATTGAAAGTACGCCAGAATTGTTACCAACATAGTTGTTCTTGTAAGCGTGGAATGAAACGATAAGAGTACCGCCAGTTCGTTTGTTCCAACCTGATTTTTCTTCAACTGAGAAGTTGTTCCAGTTGTTTAGGCTGTATGAGATGTCCGCAGTAAGGTTAGAACCCTTTACAACAACTTCCCATGTTCTGCGGTCGCCGTCAGCAGTTGTGACATCAGGGAACTTAATATCTGTAGGACTTACAGTCATAGATGCTTGAGGAGTAGGAGGAGCAACTGTGCCAGAAGGATCTATAAGATTTCCGTCAAATAGAGATAAGTGGTCGCGGAATCCCATAAGGTGTCCCATAGCCCATCCTTTGAAACCTCCGTTAGAATTGTTATTGATTAGGTTCCACTCTGTCCTGTTGTCAACGAAAAGACCTTCTGTTAAGACAGCGGGAACGTTTGATGAACCAGTAATAACAGTCCAACCGTTTTGTTTAACGCCACGGTTTGTTGTAGAGTAGTTTCCAAGCCTTTTGAATTGGGTAAGAAGTTGGCTTTGAACTTTTGTTGCCAATCTGTAACTGTTACCGGCAGAGAAGTAATACCATGTTTCAGTACCATGAGCGCTACCGTTAAATGCATTCAAGTGAATAGAGTTAAATATATATGGGTCCCATGATACAGAAAGAGATCTACGGTAACTTAAAGAAACAGTAGAGTTTCCGGTTCTTGTCATATTACATCTACCGCCTAATTTACCTGTAATAGTGTTTTTGATTTCTGTAGCGCATCGTAAACATAGTTCAGCTTCGTGAGGAGCAGAAGGACCGCTTGCACCAGGGTCTGTACCTCCGTGACCAGGGTCAAGACCAATTAGATACTTATTCCAACTATTGGCACTGTAAGCAATTTGTGCCGGCATAAAGGCAAACGCCAATGCTATAATAAGGAAATATAATTTTTTCATAATTTAGATTCTTAGATTATTTAAGAGTTGCAGAATAAATCTGACCGTCTGTAAAAGAGTTAAACAACAGTTTGTTGCCATCTGCAGACACGCAAGGATTCATTTCTATTTTATCCTTTGTGTTTGTCAGTGCTTTTCTGCCAGAACCGTTAATGTTGATGATATATAAATCACCAGCAGTATATGTGTGTCCGTCATCAGCAGTGAGTTCAAATACCAATTGAGAGTTTGCCACCCAAGAAGGATTGAAACCCTTGCCAAGATTTTGTTTGTTTGAACCATCAAGATTCATAACGATTATTTCGTCCTGATGAACAAAAGCGACCTTCTTTCCGTTAGGAGAAAGAACAGGGCATACTGCTTGTTGGTCAAAAATCACTTGCTTGTTTCCGTCAGGGTAAACAAGGTAGATGCTTTCACCGTCGCTAACAACTGAAAGTTTTGTTGTTTCAGCGGCTTTTTTTGCAATTGTCTTTTTTAAAGGGGTTAAATTTGTGTTTGGAATGAGTTTTGCATCAGCGGTAAGGATATGCTTAATTCCGTCTGCCGAGTATCTCCAAGCAGCTGGTTGCATATACCTTGCATCATAAGAAAGACGAGTCTTTTTGCCTTGCAAATTAACACTCCATAAAGCGTGCGCTCTGTCTATTTTGCCATCGCCTTGGTCTAACCATCGAGTGTCGCGGATAAGAATATCCTGATTGTCGGCGCTCCATTGGAAACCAAATCCGTCACCAGGACCCTCAGTGAGTTGCTTTAGGGCAGTGCCGTTTGCTTCCATAACAAATAAGCCTTCATATCCTAATTTAGTGAAGGCAATTTTACTTCCGTCAGGTGACCATTTGGCATTTTCATACCTTATGGTACCGTTAGTTAGCCGGGTTACGTCTGAGAGTTGCCCAGTTTTAAGTGCTTGTGCGTTAGCAGTTATAGCCATTATGGCGACTGCTACAGGTAGAATAATTTTCTTCATACGCGTTTTCTGGTCTTAAGTTAGATTGTTTATTATTTTAAATGGTGTTTTCAGATTTTTATGAAGGTAATGATATTGGGTACGCTTATATTAGAAAAATGGTTAATAAACTATTCGCATGGCAATTCCATTATTCTTCACGATGCAAATATAGAGGTTATTATCATAATATTCAAATGAAAACGTGTATATTATTTATGTTTTACAACATATTTTTAGAATTTTATTAAATAAAGAGCATGTCTGAGTAAATAATTTTATAAAGAAATATGAGGAAAAGTTATTATGAAAAAGATTGAGTAAAAATAAACTATTGTGATATAAGGTATTGCATAACTGAAAAATAAGATGTAACTTTGCACCGCTTTTTTAGAGTACCGTGTGATGGGAAATTAAGGAGCAAATTAACTTAATTTTGAGTAACACAAAAACAAAACAAAGAAATGAAGACATTTAAACTAAGCGCTCAGCCAAGAACAGTTATTGGCAAAAAAGCATCTGTAGAGTTGCGCAAATCAGGAATGATTCCTGTATCATTGAATGGTGGTGAAATCGTAGAACTTCCTTATGCTGGACAGTTGAGCGAAGGCGAAACTGTAGTAGAAATCGCAAATAACCGCGGTATCATCACAAGAAACTTGCAAGTATCAGTAGAAGATGTTCGCAAATTGATCTATACTCCAGAAATTTTTGCTATTGAGTTGGATATCAACGGGACAACAAAGATGGCAGTTCTTAAGGAAATTCAATTCCACCCGGTTAAAGACGAAATCCTTCACATTGATCTTTTGGAAGTGACAGAGAAGAAACCTGTTACTATCGAAGTTCCAGTTAAGTTGGAAGGTCACGCAGAAGGTGTTAAAGCCGGTGGTAAGTTGAGCCTTTCTATGAAGAAAATTAAAGTTAGAGCAATCTATACAGCGATTCCAGAAAAGGTTATCGTAAACGTTGATAGTCTTGGTCTTGGTAAGACTATCCAAGTTGGTGACTTGCACTTCGAAGGTTTGGAATTGATGAATGCTAAGAATGCAGTAGTTTGTGCAGTTCAATTGACACGTGCCGCACGTGGTGCACAAGCAGCTGAAGCTTCAAAATAATTTTGAATGAAATATCTTATTGTTGGATTAGGTAATATTGGTCCAGAATACCAGAATACCCGCCACAATATAGGATTTATGATATTGGATGCCTTTGCAAAGGCATCCAATATTAGTTTTACGACGGAACGGTATGGTGATGTTGCCAATGTTAGATTGAAGAACAGGCAGTTAGTACTATTGAAGCCGTCAACCTATATGAATTTAAGCGGGAATGCGGTTAGATATTGGCTTGATAAGGAGAATATCCCTATTGAGAATCTTTTGATACTTGTTGATGATTTGTCACTTCCAGTAGGAACAGTCAGAATGAAAGGAAAGGGTAGTGACGGAGGTCATAATGGGTTGAAAAGCGTTGCTGCAATGACTGGAACGCAGGCTTATGCGCGCTTGCGTTTTGGTATAGGTGGCGATTTTCCGAAAGGTTGCCAAGTTGATTATGTTCTCGGTGAATTTACCGAAGAGGATAAGGTGATTATTAAAGAAAAAATAGATGTTGCGGTAGAGGCTGTCAAGAGTTTCTGTCTTGCAGGCTTGTCGTTAACAATGAATCAGTTTAATAATAAGTAAAATGGACAAGGACGTTAGAATAGACAAATGGTTGTGGGCTACGCGGATTTTCAAGACGCGTACAATAGCAACTGATGCCTGTAAGAACGGACGCGTTACTATAGGCGGAATGAATGTCAAGCCTTCAAGACCGATTAAGGTTGGTGAAGTTGTTGATGTCAAGAAGCCACCGATAACTTATTCTTTTCGGGTAAAGGCTCTTGCCGAGAACCGAATGGGAGCAAAGTTGGTTCCAGAGTATCTGGAAAATGTTACCTCTCCGGCACAGTATGAGTTGCTTGAGATGGCTAGAATCAGCGGTTTTATTAATCGTCAGAAAGGGTTGGGTCGCCCAACGAAGAAAGAGGGAAGGGCTCTATCCAGATTTACCGATGACATTTATTCATACAGTGAGACTGATTTTGATTTTGATGACTCTTTTTTTGATGAAGAATAATAAACAATAAACGGATGCTTTGAAAAAGCATCCGTTTATTGTTTAAAGCCAAGCATTAGCCCGCTCTTTGACTGCTATAGACTCTCCAAGAAGTTTTATAAACTCCTGCATTGATTTTTTATGATAAGAGTCGCGCAGGGTATGTACGCAACCTGTCATTTCGTTGTTTGGAAAGTCAATAGGAATTGCCTTAATACCTGTTTGATTATATACGGAAGCCTCGGCAAGTATAGTTACCATATTTCCTGTTTTCACTAAATTCAGTAATATGTTTGGGTCATTAAGTTGAATTTGTATATCCATTTTATGCGGTTGCTTTTCCAGCATTTTGTCGAAGGCATTTCTCGCTTGCAAACCTTTTGAGGGAAGGGCGAGATTGTATTTTGATAGTTCCTCCATACTGATTTTTGACAGTTTTGCAAGAGAACTGTTGATGTTTACGATAGCCGCAAGATAGTTTTGAAATATTGAGTGAGATTCAATGTCTGGCATAGGGTATGATGGCTTGAATGCGAGAACAAAGTCAACTTGTCGCTGCCTTAACATAACCATCAGTTCCGACATAGGTTTGTAGTAAATGTTTAGTTTGATGCCTTTAAATTCTTTCATAAAAGAGAAAATTGTTTCAGAAAGTATTGGACTGAAAGAATACGTGACGCCGATGTTTAGATTTCCGACGAGAACGTTTTGCAGGTCACGCATTCGCTCACTGCAGTCGTTTGCATATCTTATTGTCTCAATTGCAAAAGGAAGCAGTTCTGCTCCCGCTTCAGTAAGTGAGACACTGTGGCTGTTTCTGTTAAACAGTTTTGTTTTAAATTCTTCTTCCAGTTGCTTGATTTGTTGGGATAGTGTGCTTTGTGTTGCATTTAGAGCCTTAGAGGCTTCAGAAAAGTTCAGAGTTTCTGCAATCTTTATAAAAGTTCTAAGCTGTCGTAGTTCCATAAGATGATGTTGATAATGCAAAATTATAAAAATCTTAGTGTTGCCAGTATAAAAAATCAGATTATATTTATCTCGTTGCTTGAAAAGTTATTTGTTTTAGAAAGAATATAGGAAGAGATGCTCCGATAACCATACCTAAAATAATAAACAGGCAAGTTAAGCCATTGTTTGCAAATAGATAAAAATAATGGTTGAAATATTCCTCTTGGCTATTTAACAAACACATTACCAGTCCTCCAAAAGTTTTGTATGCATATATTCCAGGAATCATAGGAAGTAGAGAAGGAAAAAGAAATGTTTCTGCCGGTATTTTAATAAATGGAGACATCATTACAGCCAACAAACCTATAATTGTAGCCGCGACAGTTGATGCCAAAATTATATTCAAGTTGCCAAAATCAGGGCTCATTAGGAATAGCCTTGAAGAGTGTCCTATAGCAGCAATTGCCGCGCAGTATAAATAGGCTTTGCGTGGAGGGTTGCTGATAGCAGAAAATCCGATAGCCGCTATTGCAGCAAATAATGCATCTTCAAAAAAGTTTTCTAACATAAACTACAAATTTTTAAAACATACCTAATCTCATAACTATCATTCCAAGGCAAAGTCCCATAGAAAGGCATGCGGTTAGAATTATTGCATCTGTCATTCTGCTGAAAAAGCAGATGTAGTGTCCGTCAATCAGGTCACTGAAGGCATTAATAAAAGGAATGCCTGGAACCAGATACAAAACGCTTGTCGCTATTGCTATTTCTGATGTCTTGCCTAAAGAGAAAAGATTGTCAGCAGTTGCGAGGATAAGAGAAACAAATGCACATGCTATAAATATTATCCTTATGTCAATTTTTCGGGCAACTAATACTTGCTTTAGAAAATATCCAGCCATTGTCGCGCTGAATACAGTCGCCATTGCGGTTAAATCTCCGCCAAAAAGTCTGCAAAAAGAAGCATTGGCAAGAGACGCTGCAATTAGAACCCACCATCTGTTTGCTGGTTTTGTTTTTTCTATTTCTTTTAGTGATTTAACAGCAAAAGGAATGTCTTTGCTATTATCGGCAATTTCCCAACTTAACTTGCTGAGTTTGGTTACTATATCAAAACTGATATGCGTTTTTTCAAGACCTTTTATTAGTGTTGAGGAGTGTCCGTCAATGTAATTTATTGTAATGTGTATATGCCTTGGCATAATAGCCATTTCAATATTAAATCCCCAAGCAGTGGCAATTCGTTGAACGTTTTTTTCAAGTCTGGCACATGTTGCACCACTGCGAAGAAGAAGGGCTGCATATTCAGAAATAAATTGCTCTGCAGAAACGTTGTTTGCCATAGTTTAGTCGTCAATGCTGTTATACTCTGTGTCATCTTCTGAAGTGGGGTCTCCTGGAATCCAGAAAATATCTTTATCCTGTCCTATTTCTATAAAATGTTTTTTACCAGATTTAGAAACAGCTTTAATTACATAAACTAAAATAATAACAGCCATTGTGGCGGCTGTAAGTACCCATACATTTACTGGTGTTAACATAACTTCTATTTTTAATTTTGATGCAAAGGAACTAATATTTGTGCTTTTCTAATAGTCATTATGATAACATTATCTTATACCTGCAATCGTAAAAATTAATTGGTGGGTAGATAAAAAAATGCTGTGAAATATTTATTTCACAGCATTTTTTATCTATGGAAACTATTATTTAGTTTTTTCTTCAATCCACTTGCGGGCATTGACGAAAGCAGTTATCCAAGGAGTTACCTCGTCGCCTTTGTGACTGTCTGGATAAAAACCGCATTGCCATGGGAAAATCGCTCTTTCCAAGTGAGGCATCATAGCGAGGTGACGACCGTCGTTAGAAGCCAAACCAGCAACAGCCTTAGGAGAGCCATTAGGGTTAGCAGGATATGAGTTATATGAATATTGTGCAACAACATTGTACTTATCCATATCTTCAGGCAAGTTGAATTTGCCTTCACCATGTGCTACCCAGATACCCAACTTTGAGCCTGATAATGATTTGAACATTACAGAATTGTTTTCTGGAATTGTAAGACCGAGGAATTGTGATTCAAATTTGTGAGAATCGTTATGCTCCATCTTAGTTCTTAATTTATGTTCCGGATTGATTAGGTTCAACTCTATCATTAATTGGCAACCGTTGCAGATACCGAGGCTGAGGGTATCTTCTCTCTTGTAGAAGTTTTCAAGAGCAGTTTTTGCTTTTTCGTTCCAAAGGAAACCTCCAGCCCAACCCTTTGCAGAGCCAAGAACGTCTGAGTTGGAGAAACCACCGCAGAAGACAATCATGTTAACATCTTCAAGAGTTTCTCTACCAGATGTAAGGTCAGTCATGTGAACGTCTTTCACATCAAAGCCGGCAAGATAAAGGGAGTATGCCATTTCTCGATCGCCGTTAACGCCCTTTTCGCGAATGATTGCAGCCTTTATGCCCGATGGAGTTCTGCGAGAACCCGAAATTCCAATTGTTGAGAGTTTGCCTTCAAAGTCCTTCGGGAATTTATATTTTATTGGTTGTTTCTTGTAGTTTTCGAAACGAGATTTTGCGCATTTATTACCACTTTGCTTGCAATCAAGAAGGTAAGAAGACTTGAACCAAACGTCGCGTAGGTAATCGATACCGAACATGTATTCCTTACCAGCCTTGTCAACAAGGATTGCACGTTCCTCCTGAGTTCTACCGATTTTTACATATTTAACACCGGCTTTGTCAAGAATTTCGTCAACAGCCTTTTCATCTTCAACTTGTGCAACCAAAGCATTGTTTTCAGCAAATAGGATTTTAACGATATCCTTTTCTTCAAAGCCGTCAAGATTGATAGCCAGACCTCCTTCAGTGTTTGCAAATGTCATTTCGAGAAGAGTGGTAATCAAACCTCCTGCAGAAACGTCGTGAGCAGCAAGAAGCAATGATTTTTCAACAAGGTCTTGAACTGCGTTAAATGCAGATGCAAAGTATTCTGGAGATTGGATTTTCGGAGTTGCATTACCCAATTTGTTGAATGATTGGGCAAGGGCAGAACCACCGAGTTCCAATGGAGTATTTGCGAAGTCGATATAATATAATGTAGCGTTCTTGTTGTTCTTTATAACAGGAGAAACGACCTTCTTCACGTCAGAAACTTCGCCGGCTGCAGAGATGATAACTGTTCCAGGAGAAAGTATTTTCTTGTTTCCGTATTTCTGAGTCATAGAAAGACTGTCCTTACCAGTTGGAATATTGATACCCAAACCAACCGCGAAGTCGCTACATGCTTTGACTGCACTGTAAAGGGCAGCATCTTCACCTTCGTTACGGCATGGCCACATCCAGTTAGCACTAAGGGATACACTCTTTATGCCGTCAGCCAGTGGTGCGGTAACGATATTGGTAAGAGATTCTGCGATTGCAGAAACAGAACCTTGTTCTGGGTCTATAAGTGCAATTTGCGGTGCGTGGCCGATTGATGTTGCGATACCCTTTGTACCAGTATAGTCAAGAGAAACAACACCGCAGTCGCTCAACGGCAATTGAATTTCGCCTTGGCATTGCTGTCTTGCAATTTTTCCTGTCACAGAGCGGTCAACCTTGTTTGTTAACCAGTCCTTACATGCAACTGCTTCAAGTTGAAGAACGTTAGTTACATATTCGTTAAGTTCTGCTGCAGAGTATTTGAATGATTTTGGTTCACGTTTAACGGTTTTGTCAACCATATATGTCTTAGGAGAACTGCCGAACATATCGCTCATTGCTAGGTCGATAGGTTTCACGCCGTCGTTTTGACGGAAAACGAATCTGTGGTCGTCAGTTGTCTTACCAACAACGTAGAATGGAGCACGTTCACGCTCGGCGATTTCTCTAACTGTTTCAATATCCTTGTCGTTGACAATCATACCCATTCTTTCCTGAGACTCGTTGCCGATTATTTCTTTAGAAGATAGGGTCTTGTCGCCTACAGGCAATTCGTTGATGTCGATAACACCACCAGTTGATTCAACCAATTCAGACAATGCATTCAAGTGACCTCCAGCACCGTGGTCGTGAATAGATATGATTGGGTTATTTGGTGCTTCAGCCAATGCACGGATAACGTTTGAAACACGTTTTTGCATTTCCGGGTTTGCACGTTGAACTGCATTCAACTCAATAGAGTTTGCGTATTGACCTGTATTAACTGAAGAAACAGCGCCACCACCCATACCGATGCGGTAGTTGTCGCCACCCATCAGCACAACGTTTTCGCCTGGAGCAGGTTCGCCCTTGATAGCATCTCTTTTAGCTGCGAAACCAACGCCACCGGCGAGCATAATTACTTTATCGTAAGCAAATGCTTCTTTTCCTTCCTTGTGTTCAAAGGTGAGAACAGAACCGCAGATAAGTGGCTGTCCGAATTTGTTACCAAAGTCTGATGCTCCGTTTGAAGCCTTAATAAGAATTTCTTCTGGAGTTTGGTATAGCCATTTTCTTTCAGGAATAGAACCGATTTCCCATGCTCTGTTTTCTTCAGTTCTTGGGTATGCGGTCATATAAACAGCAGTGCCTGCGATTGGAAGACTCGCTTTACCACCGCCGAGACGGTCGCGGATTTCGCCACCAGTACCAGTAGCTGCACCATTAAATGGCTCTACAGTAGTTGGGAAGTTGTGAGTCTCTGCCTTTAGTGAGATAACAGTGTCGATATCTTTAATTTCGAAAAAATCCGGCCTCAGAGGATTGCGTGGTGCAAACTGCTCAACGGTCGGACCTTCTATGAATGCAACATTATCCTTGTATGCAGAAACTAACTTGTTAGGATTCTCTTGAGAAGTGCGCTTGATTAGTTTGAAAAGAGAACTTTCTTTTTCTTCTCCGTCAATAATGAATGTCCCGTTAAAAATTTTATGGCGACAGTGCTCAGAATTGACTTGAGAGAAGCCAAATACTTCACTGTCTGTTAATGGACGTGCTATTTTTTCACTTAGACCTTTGAGATAGTCAATTTCTTCAGGGCTAAGCGCCAAACCTTCCTGTTCGTTATATGCTTCAATATCGTTGATATAAACGATTTCGTCAGGTTGTTTGTCAATGTTAAACACTGATTCGTTGAGTCCGTCATATACTCTTTGGAGCATCTTGTCGAAAGAAGGCTCTTTGCTCTTTGAATAGAAAAATTCTTCTATTCTTGAGATGCCCTCTAATCCCATGTTCTGGGTGATTTCAACAGCGTTTGTACTCCATGGGGTAATCATTTCCTTACGGGGACCAACGAATTTGCCACTGATGGAAGTTTCTTCCAGTTTCGGTGAATTGCCAAATAGCCATTCGAGTTTTTGACATTCGGCAACAGTCAGTTGATGGTTTGTTTCAACTGCGAATACCGAATATTCTCCTTTAGAAAAGAAGGTTATCATAGTTATCTTTTTGAAGTTTGTATCTGTCTGCAAAATTAGTTAAAATAGACCGAAAAAACACATAATTTTGAAGATTATTGCCAATGAAAAAGGCATATTGTTTATTTATTTCTCTAAATGTTTAGTTCCGAACGTATTGAATTGATAAAATTCCAAAAGTCGGATTCAACAGTTGAAAGGAATTTGAATTTTTCCCTTGATTCTGTTGGAACGAAAATTTTCAATCCTCCTTTGTGGCATTTTATTTCAATAGTCTTTGGCATATTGACTGGTTCACCGTCGAGATGCATTATACCTTCGCTTTCCCTTTCAATAGAGAGGTCTGCAGTGCGGAAAGATATTATGTTCACATCCTGGTCGATATGTTTTGAAAAAAGCAGCAGTCCAAGCATAGCCGTGTCAAAAGGCGTGATTGGCAGCATAACGGTAACGTCAATCTCTCCGTCCTGCATGTCGGCATTAGGTGTAATGTAAGCGTTATTGCCGTACTGTGATGCGTTACCGCATGCGATGATAAATGCCTTTTCTGTAATTATCCCGTTTGAGGAAGTTATCTTATATGTTTGTGAACGGTATTTGATGTATTCTGATATCGCACTTTGAAAATATCCAACAGGTCCGCGTTTGCCTCGCTTTGCAAAAGTTGAACTTACTTGTGCGTCAAATCCCAAACCGCATGTGCAGAAGAATTTCCGATCATTTGCTGTGCAATAGTCAAAATTTTCTATGTGGTTTTCATTGATAATGCTGATTGCCTTATCAATATTTAAAGGTATTCTAAGATGCCTTGCCAGCCCATTGCCTGAGCCAAGCGGAATTATGCCTAAAGCAGTTTCGGTATCACATAGGGCAGAAGCAACTTCGTTAACCGTTCCGTCACCACCAATTGCGAGAACTCCGTAGTAGCCGTTTGCTGCCGCTTCTTTTGACAGTTCATAGGCATGGTTTGCGTGTTCGGTATATTTTATTTCTATTTCAAACTTTTCATAATCAATGATTTTGTCTATGGCCTTTGGTAGGGAGTCTTTGTTCAAAGTCCCTGAGATAGGATTAATCAGTGCAAGTATTTTTCTTTTGTTGTCCATATTGTTTTAAACAAAATCAAATCTAAATGGTTTAATAAGAAAATATTCTTACCTTCGCATTATAAAAAAATAGTTATGAAAAATAAAGTTAATTTATTAGTTAATTCTGTACTCCTGATTATAGGATTGTCTTTGATATTTTTGAACTCTCGAGAGAGAGTCCTTGAAACTATCATAATGCTATTTGGCGTTACGTTTATTGTTCCTGCCTGCATCTCATTGATTTCAGTGCTCGTTAACAGACAAGGTGGTTTCCTGCCAATTGTTTCAGTTATTGCTTCTGCAGGTGCTATCGCTTTGGGCATAGCGTTAATGGCAATTCCAGATTTTTTTGTAGGTATAGTTGTCTATATTTTTGCTGCATCTCTGATAGTTGTTGGTATCATCGATTTGTGGAACCTGTTGGCTTCCAGAAAGGAAGTAAAATTTGGGGCAGGTTTCTTTGTGATTCCTGTTTTGCTCCTTGTATCGGGAATTATTATGCTTTCATTAGATGTGAAGACTATTGAAAGCGTTGCCGTTCTTATAGTCGGTATTGCTTTGGTTGCTTTTTCTATCAATTCTTTGGCAGAAATGCTTTTCAAGCGCAAAAGAATTGCTGCAAAGCAAGACGAGGAAGATACCGTTATCGAAATTCAGGAAGTTGAAAAACCGCAATCAGAGTCCAGCGATAACCACAAACTACTCGATTAGTCTTGTTTCGATGTAATTTATCAGAATATCAATAACTTTATCTTCTGCAAGTTTTGAGGAATCTATGCAAAGGTCGTAAGAATTTGCGGTTCCCCATTCCTTGTCAGTGTAGAAATTATAGTATTCTGCTCTTAGTTTGTCTTCTTTTGTAGCAAGAGCAATAGCCTCGCTCTTGTTTAATCCTTCTGTGCGTTGCATAACTCTTTCAGCACAAGAATCTTTGTCGGCGCTGATGAAGATGCTTATGCATTTCTCTTTGTTGCGGAGGATATGGTCAGCACATCTTCCAACAATAACGCAAGACTCCTTTTGTGCGATTTCTTCAATCATATCGCATATTGCCTTATTTACTCGCTCATAAAAATTTGCCGAATGAGAAGGGTGGAAAGGCTGGATATAGTATCCGATATTCATCGAGATATTACTGATATAAAAAGAAGGTAATTTCTCATCTGCCTTCTCGAACAGGTCGGGGTTTAGCCCCGTTTCCTTAGCCGCTTCAAGGAGCAGTTCTTTATCATAAAAGCCAATGCCTAATTTTTCTGCAAGTTTTTTAGCAATATTGTGACCGCCACTACCGAATTGTCGTCCGATAGTAACAATAAATTTTTTGTCTGTATCTATCATAACAGTAATTTTCTTATGTCTGTATCGCAAAATTAAAAAAAATTGTGTAAAAATAGCGACAAAGCAGATAAATTATTTTCAAAAATCAGAATTTGTTATCATTTGTATATTATTCCAGAGTAAACATTTGGAGAATACGAATATAGACGCTGTTTTTAGGGATTTGTTTTTAAAGTGTAACCTTTTTGAAAAAAAACTTAAAGGGAATGAGCCGTGTCACGGTTTTCCGTGATTGTAAGATTGAAAACTAATGCTACCTTTGCCATATATAAAACGTTATTAATAATTAAGAAATGAAAAAATAAGATTCTTGATCAATCAGTATTATTTTCGGGACCGACTGTGTTGTCAGCATGTGACGGTTCTTATCCATGCCATGAGCCGGTAAGAGTAGCAGAGGCACCCTGATAATTCTGCTGATACGTGTTCTGAATATCTACCCAAGCAATACATCAAATAAATAAAATATGAAACCAATCAAATCTATTTTCAGTATTATGAGCTTGGCTTTTATGCTGTCAGCGTGCGGCGGTTCACAAGGAACTGCTCCGCTCAAACCGCTTGCCGATGTCTATGCCGAAATGGGCGAAAATGACACACAACTCACAGATGCTTTCCAAGCTGTCTATAAATCAAAAGACCGCTCGGAACAACAAGAACTTCAACAGCGTGCCACCTCACTTGCAGAGGAAGTGCGTATGGAAAACGGAATTGCTTTTTCTGTTGATTATATCAAGCCGACGGCTAAAATCAAATCATTTGAAATTAATTGAAAACTATTTGACTTATGAAGAAATATCTATTGTTGCTCTTTTCCGTTGCCATTTGTGCTGTATTGGCGATGACTTCCTGCTCTTCCTCGGAAGATGACTTGCAGAAAATATCGCTTGATAAAGGACAATCTACAAATCTGTCCCTTGCCGCTAATTCATCTGGAGGACAGGTTAACTTTACCGCTGCTGCGTCTTGGAGTGCTTGGGTAAGTCCGACATCATCAGGTGCGCCCGAAGATATTGAATGGCTACATTTAGACACTACCAGCGGTGAGGCAGGATATGTAGCTGTCAGTTTCCGTCTTGACCGCAACCTAACAGGACAACCCCGAACTGCCTACATCATAATAATCTGCGAAGACTCGCGTGTAGTCTTGACTATTACTCAGACCACCGAGGAAGATGGCGATGAGCCTCTCCCTGGTGTGCCAGTGCGGCGAATTGAAATAATAAAGGCCAACTATATCATCTATAATTCTGGTAGTGCTTATGATGATGGGGTGGAACGATATGTATTGAATTATAACGATGACAGATTATGTGATTACACCGCAGAATGGCGTGACGATATAGATAATGGTCCTTTTCAACAAGGTGATGATTATTGTGAAAATCAAGTGGTATTCAATCTGAATTGGGAGGGAGAAGCAGTGACTGCTTTTAGCCGAGCAAATACGGTTTATCATCCCTCTGGTAAATCTGAAACTTCTGGAAGTAATCATTCCGCTGTTTTCAAATATATGCAACTCGGTGAACGGCAGATTACAAGTGGAGCATATCAATGGGATGAAGACGGAATGCAGACCGTTTATGAAGTGTCATACGACAATAACGGTTACGTTAGCGAAGTGCGGAATAATGACCCGACAACCCATTGGAGCGCATACAGGTTTAAGTGGAATGACGGCAATTTGGTCGGAATCACATCAACGGACGGTACGGAAATTACAATCAAGTATGCCGACGAGGCTTTAGTCAACAGAATGAAGACCTTTGACCTTAATTGGATTCTCCCTATCGAGATTGAGGGTTACGACTTCGCCGCAGGAGACATAACACGTCTGTTTGCTTCCATAGGTTGTATGGGTAAGCAATCTCGACTGCTTATGACTGAGATAGTGTCAAAGAATAACTACGGTTTAACCGAGCATTATTCAATGAATTATACCCGTAACTCCCAGAGTGAAATTACCGTAAGAGTTGATGTTTATTGTAACGGTACCCATACCTCTTATTCCATTTGGGATATCCGTTGCTTAGGCTCAATCATTTAATTACAAATATATCGTTACTCCGAAATGACATTTGTTGAACTCAACAACCTTTTCTGTGACGGCGAGGACGCTTACCTTGACAGGAAAGACTCTCGCTAAGCAATCACTTGTTTTGGTGATGTGATTTTCACTGCTATCAATTATCCCGAAGACTAGAAGATGCGCGAACTTGCCATTCAAGCATACTATTATATCTGCACATTGCATAACGATGCTGATGAATGCGTTTGGGAAGAAGCCTCGGGGCTTATGGAGCGGTACGGTGATCGTATAGAGCATTTGCGAAATATGAAATAACGCTTCTATACGTTTGATCCTTATTTAACTTCAACTCCTCATACTTAAATGAGTATGGGGAGTTGCTTATTTCTCCAGGATGTTGCTTGAGTGGTTTTCGCCGGAGTGAGGATTGTCGCTTTTGCTCTCGGCTACTATTTTACGGAGCGGAGCGAATGTGAGGCGGTGCGTGCAAGCCTTTTGTCCGTCCCTTGTCGGTTGACGAGCCTTGGCTGGTGCAAGATAGGCTGCGTCTCAGTAAAAATGAAGTGAATTTCTTTTTTTGCGTTCGACTTGCACTATCTTTGGATAAGATAAACTGCACCTCGGGAGAAAAAAACAAGTAAACTTGTTTTTTCTCCTCTCGGTTTGTATTATCTTTGCAATTATGAATAGAATTATTAGAATATTAGTATTGGCGTTAGTCTTGCCGTTTGCGTTGTTTGCTCAGAACGATGCAAAAACGCTTTTTGAGTATCCGACTGTGCCGGATAAGTTAACAAAGACTAATCTTCGCGCTGATTTTATGGCAAAGCACTTGTGGGATAAATGCGATCTTGAAAAGCAGGAGATAACTGATATTTCAGCATTTGCAGATGCTTTTACAGACTATCTTTCATTCTTCATTCTTGCGGATAAGAATGTTGTTAAAGAGTCTGTTGATTCATTTGTCAAGCGTGTTTCTAAAAATGAGAAAAACCTTCAGACAGTGATAGGCTTTGTTGATGATTATATATATTCGCCTTATTCTCAATATTGTAGTGAGGATTTGTACGGATTTTTTGCGGAGGCATTTTCTAAAAGCAAGAAATTGGATTCAGAAGTTAGAGATGCTATGCTTAACAATGTAAAAAAACTACAAGCATCAAGAATTGACGCTGTTTTTACGGATTTAACATTAGAAAAAGGAGATGAAAACGCAATATTGCACTCTTTAGCATCACAATATTATGTTGTTATCCTAAATATAGACGGCAATTTTGACACATCCTTATACAAATTGAGGCTGAATACAGATATTGCAACTAATACTCTTATTAATTCTGGTGTGGTTACCATTGTTTCACTGTACTCTGACAAGACAGTTAAGCGCGATGGTGATTCAGAAAACTGGTATAAGGCAGAAGTACACGATATGGAAGGTAAGTTTGATATTCGAGTTGTTCCATGCGTGTATGTTCTTGATAAGGACAAGAAGATTATTGCAAAAAGTCCTGGAGTTGAGCAAGTGCTTGAAATGATGGCACAGATGAGTATCGCCTTGAACAAATGATAATTGATTCTAAGAGATAAAATTATGAATAGAAAATTGCGGAAACTTTTTATGGTTATCTCGTACCGTTCGTATGGAAACCTCGCAAGGTTGTTTATGCGTATATTTGCAGGATTGCTATTCTTGCAGTTTGGAATACGACAGATTGCCAATTTCGATTATTTTTCCGAGACGTTTCCATCAATGTGGGGAATGAGTAGCCAGACGACGCTTGTTATGATGATAACAGTAGAAGTCGTTTGCTCAATTCTTGTGCTGTTTGGATTTTTGACCAGACTTGCTGCTATACCTCCGGTAATATCAATGATGGCTGCTGAGTTCTTTTTGCTTCACGGTGGAATTATTGATTTTGGTAGTCTTGGATTGGGAAATTCTGCTGTCTTTGCAAGTATGCCTTTGGGGTACGTTCCATTAATGTTTATGGGAATGTTCTTTTTTATTGTTTTGGCTGGTCCCGGGAAAGTTTCTGTTGATTATCTTGTTACGTTGTACTTTGTTAACAAGAATAATCTTAATGAATTGACAACAATGTAATATGAGAATAGCGGTATTGATTTCAGGCGGCGTTGATAGTGCTGTCGTTGTGCATAAGTTAGTAGAGGAGGGGCATGATTTGACCCTTTTCTATATTCGAATAGGTCTTGATACCGATGAGGGAGATTGCTCTGCAGAAGAGGATATTGAAATGTGTCAAGCAATAGCACATCGCTATGGTTTGCCACTTGAGGTGGTTTCTCTTCATCAGGAGTATTGGGATAATGTTATGGAGTATGCTTTGAGAAATGTTCGTGAAGGACTGACTCCGAATCCTGATATGATGTGTAACAAGATGATTAAGTTCGGTTATTTTGAGCGTCGCTGGGGTAAGGATTTTGACCTTACAGCAACAGGTCATTATGCAACAACTGATTTTATTAATGGAACTAAATATCTTGCTACTGCATGTGACCGGGTTAAAGATCAGACTGATTTTCTTGCGCAGATTTCTTATGAACAGTTATCGCATCTGATTTTCCCTATCGGCAGTATGCCTAAGAGTGAGGTCCGCAGGATTGCACAAGAGGCAAAGTTGCCTAATGCATATAGAAAAGATAGTCAGGGTATTTGTTTTCTTGGCAAGATTAATTACAATGACTTTATACGCCGTCACTTAGGAGAGAAAAAAGGAAATATAATTGAACTGGAAACAGGTCGCAAGATAGGCGAACACAAAGGTTTCTGGTTCCACACAATTGGGCAGCGTAAGGGCCTTGGGCTTAGTGGAGGTCCATGGTATGTTGTCAAAAAGAACGTTAAGGACAATACTATATATGTCAGCAATGGTTATGATACCGAAAAGCAGTATGGCAAGACAATTCATTTAGATGAAATGCATTTTATCTCAGGTAACCCTTGGGAAAATCATATCGAGCCAGTTGACATTATGTTCAAAAATCGCCATACACCAGAATTTATAAAAGCAAAATTAATTCATCTTGGTGATAGGGAATATGTTATAGAGTCAGAGAAACTTGTTCAAGGTATAGCACCTGGGCAGTTTGCTGTTATCTATGACGCTACTGGGCATTTGTGTTATGGTAGTGGCGTTATTACTGGACAACAAAAAAAGAAACTTTAGAGATGGAAGAAAGTGGATATATACGTTTGACTCTAGGAGGGCTATCTGCAAACGAAGTTCATAGAGGTGCATATGCTCTATTATTGTCTGAGGTTGATGGTGATAAAACCATTCCTGTAATTATAGGTGTTTCCGAAGCGCAGTCAATAGCCGCATCTCTTGAAAAGGCAAGCCTTTCTCGTCCGCTTTCTCATGATATATTTGTTTCTTCTGCAAAAGCGTTCGGTATTAAGATAGAGAGCGTTCTAATATATAAATTTGAAAAAGGCGTTTTCTATTCCGAGATAAAGATGAAGGATGGATATACAGGAGATAGGGAGGTTGTTATTGATTCAAGAACGTCTGATGCAGTTGCGATAGCCTTGAGGTGCAATGCTCCTATATTTGCTGTTCCAGAAGTCGTTGAGGAAACAGGAATATTATCTACTTCGCTTTTCAATATTAATAATAAAATTTATGAAGAGCCTGAACCAGATATCCCGTTGAGCAGATATTCTATTGAAGAACTTGAGCGGATGATGAAAGCCTGCGTTGAGAAAGAAGACTATGAGCAGGCAGCGGTTATCAAGCAGACAATTGAAGAGAAAAAAAATAAAAAATAAAATCTATACAATTTGAAAAAACTGAAAAGATGAAAAGTTTAAAAGTAAGACTTGCAGTGATGAATTTTCTGCAATTCGCAATTTGGGGAGCCTATTTGACATGTATAGGTAATTACCTTGGATCCGTAGGAATGGGAGACCTTATCCCTTGGTTCTATTCTATTCAAGGTATAGTTTCCATTTTCATGCCGGCTATCATGGGAATTTTAGGAGATAAAGTTATTCAACCACAAAAATTGCTTGGAATTTGTCACTTTATCGCAGGTGCAACAATGCTTAGTTGCTGGTATATGGGATATAGCGCAGCAGAAACAGGAGTTACTCCTGACCGTGTTGCTATGGTTGCTATATATACAATTAGTGTTGCATTCTATATGCCAACTTTGGCTTTGTCGAATACCGTTGCATTCTCTTTGCTGAAAAGAAACGGATACGATACAGTTTCAGATTTCCCGCCAATACGAGTGTTGGGAACAGTTGGCTTTATTGCAACAATGTGGTTTGTTAACTGTGCCGTTATTGATGCTGACGGAAATTTCTTCTTTACTCTTCAAAAGAATGCTGCCAGATTCCAATACACTTATATGCAGTTATTTGTATCAGGTGCCTTGGGTATATTGATGGCTGTCTATTCATTCCTATTGCCAGCATGTCCTCTTGACAAGAAGAAATCTGGTAAAAGCACTTCATTCATTGAGGCTTTTGGATTGAATGCCTTTAAACTTTTCAAGCAAAAAAAGATGGCTCTGTTTTTTATCTTTTCAATGCTTTTAGGCATGTCTTTGCAGGTGACAAACGGCTATGCAACTCCTTTTATTACTCACTTTAAGGCTTTGCCGGAATTTGCTGATACATTCGGTGCTAATAATGCAACAATGCTTACTTCACTTTCTCAAATATCAGAAGCATTGTGTATTCTTTTAATCCCATTTTTCCTAAAAAGATATGGCATAAAGAACGTTATGCTTATTGCTATGGTAGCGTGGGTTTTCCGTTTCGGATTCTTTGGTATTGGTGATCCTGGAAGCGGCGTTTGGATGTTTATCCTTTCTATGCTTGTTTATGGCGTGGCTTTTGATTTCTTTAATGTATCAGGTGCTTTGTTTGTTGAGAAAGAAACTGATGATAGCATCCAAGCATCAGCACAAGGTTTGTTCATGCTTATGACAAACGGTATTGGTGCCTCTGTTGGAACTCTTCTTGCTGGGAAAGTTGTTGAAAAGTTCTGTCATTGGGAGACTGTTGAAGTTGGTGGAGAAGTCGGTTCTTATTGTGTAGGTGACTGGTCAACAGCATGGCTGTTTTTTGCAGGATATGCTTTGGTTGTAGCCTTTGCATTCCTTGTAGTGTTTAAAGATAATCGAAAAGAAGAAAAATTAGTTAGATAGATGCATAGATTTTATGCTCCTGATATAGAAACAACAATGCTGCTCCCTGAAGAAGAGGGGCAGCATTGTGTTCGTGTACTTCGCCTTGCTGAAGGCGACGAGATAGAAGTTGTTGACGGCAAAGGACAGTTATTTACCTGTCGCATAACACTTGCAACCAATAAGCGTTGCGAGGTGGAAATCGTTGACACGAAAAGCATTGCGCCACATTGGGGTTGCAATATAACAATTGCTATTGCTCCAACTAAAAATATGGACCGTCTCGAGTGGATGACTGAAAAAGTTACAGAGATGGGAGTTGATAGCATAATCCCTATTTTATGCCGCTTTTCCGAGAGAAAAGTGCTTAAAACAGAGCGATTGAAAAAGATAGCAGTATCGGCTATGAAACAATCACTAAAGGCAACTTTGCCAAAAGTTTCAGAATTGACACCGATAAAAGATATTATCAATTCCAATTTCCCAGGGCAGAAATTTATAGCCTACTGCGACAAGAATTTGGAGCGTCGAAATTTTCTGAAGGACTACGAAGTTGGTAGCAACGTTCTAATTATGGTAGGTCCCGAAGGGGATTTTAGTCCAGAGGAGGTAGAAATGGCTATGAAGGCAGGTTTTGTTCCTGTAACTTTGGGAGACAGCAGATTGAGGACAGAGACAGCAGGCCTTTTTGCATGTGCTGCTGTTCATGCTAAAAACCAGATAAATAAGATTTAAAAATGATAGATAAACTACAAGCATCAAAATCAGGCAATTTCTTTCTGTTGGCAGGACCATGTGTCATAGAAGGTGAGCAAATGGCTATGGATATTGCCGGACATGTTTCGGAAATTACAAAAAAATTGGATATACCATATGTGTTTAAAGGCAGTTACAGAAAGGCAAACCGATCTCGCATTGATTCTTTTACAGGAATTGGAGATGTAAAGGCTCTTGAAATTCTGAAAAAAGTTCGTGACACCTATGGTATTCCGGTAGTTACAGACATTCATACAAATGAAGAGGCTGCTTTAGCTGCAAAATACGTAGATGTTTTGCAGATTCCAGCATTTCTTTGCCGTCAAACAGAACTGCTTGTTGCAGCCGCAAAGACTGGTAAAGCTGTTAATATCAAGAAAGGTCAATTCTTGTCTCCAGAGGCTATGCAGTTTGCTGTACAGAAAGTCAAAGATGCTGGCAATAATGACGTAGCTATTACAGAAAGAGGAACGACGTTCGGCTATCAGGATCTGGTTGTTGATTTTCGTGGCATTCCTGAAATGCAAAAATATGCTCCCGTTATTTTGGATGTTACACACTCATTGCAGCAACCGAATCAAACAGCTGGAGTTACAGGCGGACTCCCTCACTTGATTGAAACAATGGCAAAAGCGGGTATTGCTACCGGTGCTGATGGAATCTTTATAGAGACACATCAAAACCCATCGGTTGCTAAGTCTGATGGCGCTAATATGCTTAAACTGGATAAGATAGAAGATTTGCTTACAAAGCTTACAGATTTGAGAATGGTAGTAAAAAACTTCTAACAGTATGAAGGAATATATATATTCATTGGAAATGCAAGTTCGTGACTATGAACTCGATTCTGAGGGAATAGTAAATAATGCAAACTATTTGCATTATCTTGAGCATACTCGACATTCTTTTTGCTCGGAAAACGGCATTTCTTTTGCAGAAATGCAAAACCGTGGAATTATACCAGTACTTAATAAAGTCGAGATAGAATATAAAGAGCCTTTGCGTAGCGGAGATGTTTTTGATAGCAAGTTGTGGCTCGAAAGAAAAGGTGTCAGGTTTGTATTTCATCAGGATTTGTTTAAGAAAAGTGGGAGGCAGGTAGTCAAGGCTGTGGTAAGTTGTGTTTGTCTTGAAAACGGCAGACTCGATAGAGGTGAAACTCTTGCGGAAATTTTCAAGGATTTTTTAGGTAAATAATATGTTGCCTTCGGTCTATCAATTGGCTTTTTCTTCAATAAAGGGAATTAATGTTGATATTGCTAACGAATTGCTGTCAGCAGTTGGTTCGGAGGAAAATTTCTTTCGAATGTCAGATGCTGACTTGCGTGAGCATACATTACTGTCTGATAAACTTATTGACAAAAAATATAGAGACAGTCTGCTTATTGATGCCGATATTAATTTAGGCCTGCTGTCTGGAAAGAATGTTAGAATTGAATATTTTCGCAATTCTACCTACCCTGCTCGATTTCAAACCGTTCCTGATGCTCCTTTGACACTGTTTCTTTCTGGAAATTGTGACCTTAATGCAAAAAAGGTTGTAAGTATGGTTGGTACTCGTCATGCAACGATATATGGAATGGATTTGTGTGAGCGTTTTATTAAGGGACTGTCAGAAACTGTTGGAAATGACGTCGTAATAGTAAGCGGTTTGGCTTACGGAATTGATATCAAATCGCATCGGGTGGCACTTGAATGCGGTATGCCAACAATTGCTGTTGTTGCTCACGGGCTCGATACAATTTATCCCGCACAGCACCGCTCCGACGCTGTGGAAATTGTTCGCAGCAATGGTGCTATTTTGACAGAATATAAATTTAACACCCGTGTCCATCGGTCTAATTTTCTTTCGAGAAACAGGCTGATAGCAGGGCTTTCAGATTGCACAGTAGTAGTTGAATCAGCAGAAAAAGGCGGAGCTCTTGTAACTGCTAATATTGCCTTAAATTACGGCCGTGACGTGTTTGCTTTTCCAGGAAGAGTTGATGACGAATATTCGCGAGGCTGTAATTCCTTGATATCAAAAAACGTTGCAATGCTAATAAATTCTCATGAAGACTTTTTAAACGCGGTCGGATGGGAAAAGAAAAAAATCAAGCCTGTTGAAAAGGAGCTATTTCCAATTGTCAATGGAGATGAGAAGAAAATCTATGACTTTCTAACCAGCCGAGATTATGCAACGGTTGCCGAGTTGATTCCTGTTGTCGGTTTACCTTTCCATAAGTTGCTAAGTGTTCTTGTTGGTATGGAATTTAATGGTATGGTTAGATGTTTGCCTGGAAATAGATACACATTAATTAAAATTTGAGAAATTATTTTGGAAAATTTGCTAAAATGCTGTAATTTTGTGCTGTAAAGCATATTTGCATAGCAATTTTTTATAACATGATTTCGAGAGAAGCCTTAGAAACCGTAATAAGAGAGGACTTGTCAGGCCTGTGGGATACTTTGGACGCTGATGACAAGAGAGTTGTTTTGGAGAATTTTACGCTTCATAATTTCAAGCGTAACCAGATTATATATGCTGAAAAAGAGACTCCAGAGTATTTGTGGTGCCTTATTAAAGGTAAAGTTAAGAAATATAAAGAGGGAATCGGCGGACGTCAGCAGATTATCCGTTTAATACGTCCTATTCAATATTTTGGACATAGGGCATTTTTTGCCAATGAGTCTTATGTTTCCGGTGCTATTGCTATGGAAGCATCAGTAGTTGGTTCAATTCCGATGAAGGTTGTTTCTGAATTGATTGATAGGAACCGTCAGTTGGCATGGTTCTTTATTCATGAACTCTCGCACAATCTTGGCCGATCAGATACAAAGATAGTAAACTTGACACAAAAGCATATTCGTGGAAGGTTAGCGGAAGCATTGGCCTTGCTTATAGACAACTATGGCTATGAGGACGATGGAGAAACGCTAAATATCTATATGTCAAGAGAAGATTTGGCGAACCTTTCAAATATGACAACTTCGAATGCTATTAGAACGTTGTCGGCATTTGTAAACGAACATATTATTGTTGTAGATGGTCGCCGTGTAAAGGTTTTAAACGAGGCTATGCTTAGAAAAATCAGTAAATTCGGTTAGTAAGATATGTTTACTGCTCATAAATTGCGCAATGAAAATATTGCAGAATACTTGCTTTATATGTGGCAAGTGGAGGATATTATAAGGGCGAATGGTCTTGATGTAGAAAAAATAGACAATACGGTTATAAAGCCTTGTAATTTGACAGACGAGCAGTATTCTGCCGAATTAAACTGGTACTCTGAACTTGTTGAGATGATGCGTCGTGAAGGCGTTGTTGAAAGTGGTCACTTGCAAATCAACAAGAATATTATCATTGCGTTGGCTGATTTGCACCAAATGCTGTTGAAGACTCAAAAATATCCTAATTATGTGGCTGAGTTTTATAGAACTTTGCCTTTTATAGTAGAACTTCGTGCCAAGTCGGGTGATGAAAAATCAGGAGAAATAGAGACCTGCTTTAATGCCCTATATGGAATGTTTCTAATCCGATTGCAGCATAAGGAGATTTCAAAGCCAACAATGGAGGCTTTGACTCAGATTACAAAATTTATTTCAACTCTCGCAACTTATTATCATAAAGACAAAAAGAACCTTCTTTTTACAAAAGAAGATTACGACAATCTTTAAAAAACATTATTGTGGCAACATTACAAGAAGAAATACAGAAAAGGCGAACATTCGCTATTATCAGTCACCCAGATGCGGGTAAAACTACTTTGACAGAAAAACTTTTGCTATTTGGTGGCGCTATTCACGTTGCCGGGGCGGTTAAATCTAACAAAATCAAGAAGACTGCTACTTCTGACTGGATGGAGATTGAGAAGCAGCGTGGTATCTCAGTTGCTACTTCTGTTATGGGCTTCAATTATGAGGGCTATAAAATTAACATTCTTGATACTCCTGGTCACCAGGACTTTGCTGAGGACACATATAGAACGCTTACAGCTGTTGATAGTGTTATCATCGTTGTAGATGTGGCAAAGGGTGTGGAGATGCAGACAAGAAAGTTGATGGAGGTTTGTCGCATGAGGAATACTCCAGTGATAATTTTTGTCAACAAGTTGGACCGAGAGGGGCGTGATCCGTTTGATATTCTTGATGAATTGGAAAACGAATTGAAGATTAGTGTGCGACCGTTGAGTTGGCCTATTAATATAGGTGAAAAGTTCAAAGGCGTATATAATATATATGAAAAGGGACTTGATTTATTTACTCCTAATAAACAGAGAGTTACAGAGCGTATTGAGATAGACGATATTAATGATCCTGCTATTGATGAAAATGTTGGTGAAGCGGATGCTTCCAAATTAAGAGAAGATTTGGATTTGATAGAGGGGGTATATCCAGAATTTGACGTTGAGTCATATTTGAATGCAAAAGTTGCTCCGGTATTCTTTGGCTCTGCTCTTAATACCTTCGGCGTTAAAGAATTGCTCGATTGCTTTGTAAAAATTGCTCCGTCGCCAAAGCCAATACAGGCAGTGGAGAGAACAGTCGTACCTACAGAGCCTGCATTTTCTGGTTTTGTCTTCAAAATACATGCTAATATGGACCCGAACCATAGAAGTTGCATCGCTTTTGTTAAGGTTTGCTCTGGTAAATTTGAGAGAAATGTTAACTACAAGCATATGCGTTCCGGCAAGATGATGAGGTTTGCTGCTCCAACGGCTTTTATGGCGCAGAAGAAGAATATTGTTGACGAGGCTTATCCAGGAGATATTATTGGTATTCCTGATACGGGAAACTTCAAAATTGGTGATACTCTTACTTCTGGTGAGGAACTTCATTACAAGGGATTGCCAAGTTTCTCTCCTGAAATGTTCAAGTATATTGAAAATACAGACCCGATGAAAACTAAGCAGTTGAATAAGGGTATTGAGCAGTTGATGGATGAGGGCGTTGCCCAATTATTTATCAATCAGTTTAATGGCAGAAAAATCATAGGAACTGTAGGTCAGTTGCAGTTTGAGGTTATTCAGTATCGTTTGTTGCATGAGTACGGTGCTCAATGTCACTGGGAGCCAATCAGCCTTTATAAAGCGTGTTGGATTGATAGTGATGATGACGCTGCTTTGGAGGCATTCAAAAAGAGAAAACATCAGTTTATGGCAGTTGATAAGGAAGGTCGTGATGTCTTTTTGGCAGACTCTGGTTATGTGTTGAATATGGCACAATCTGATTTTCCTAAGATTCGTTTCCACTTTACTTCTGAATTTTAATGAAAAAGTTATTATTTATTCTTTTTGCTTTGACGGCTTTGACGGCTGTAAAGGCTAGTGACTGGGCTAATTTAGCGAGATATTCTGAGCATAATAGGTATGTGCTTAAAAAGGACTCTTCTTGTCGAAGAGTAGTGCTTATGGGAAACTCAATTACTGATAATTGGGCAAGTATGGATACTGCTTTTTTTGTTCGTAATGGATTTGTCGGCAGGGGTATCAGCGGTCAGGTAACTGCTCAGATGAAGGAAAGGTTCTATGATGATGTTGTCGCTCTTGCCCCAGACAAGGTGGTGTTGCTTTGTGGAACAAATGATATTGCAGAAAATGATGGTGCATATAATGAGGATAAAACATTTGGAAACATTGTTGCAATGGTAGAAACTGCAAAAAATAACGGAATAATGCCTTATCTTTCAACAGTACTTCCTGTGTATGTATATCCTTGGAATAAGGCAATAGCAGATGTTCCGCAAAAGATTGATTCTTTGAATAAAAGGATAATAAAATATGGAGAGGCTAATGGTATAACTGTTATTGATTATTTTTCAGCAATGGTTGCGGAAGATGGCTTTTCGCTTCGGGAAGAATATTGCTATGACGGAGTTCATCCAAATTTGACAGGATATTTTGTTATGGAAAAAATTCTGCTGGATGCTTTGAAATAATGGCATTAATGATATATGCAGTGGCGGTTAGTATGACAATTTGTCATATCAACCGCCACTCTTGGTTTTTGGCACGGATTATGCACTGACAAACAGTGTCGGGCTTTCCGATAAAAGTAGAAAACAAATAAAAAAATATAATTATGGCATTAAACATTAAACCATTGGCAGATAGAGTTCTTATTGAACCGGCTGCCGCTGAAGAAAAGACGATTGGTGGTATTATCATTCCTGATACAGCGAAAGAGAAACCTCTTCAAGGAAAAGTCCTTGCTGTTGGTAATGGTACAAAAGATGAAGAGATGGTAGTTAAAGAAGGTGATACTGTTCTTTACGGCAAGTATGCAGGCACAGAATTGGAATTTGAAGGCAACAAGTATCTTGTTATGCGTCAAAGTGATATTTTGGCAATACTTGGTTAATAATTAATATCATAATTAAAAAGACATACAATCATGGCAAAAGAAATTAAATTCAATATTAAGGCTCGCGAAGAACTTAAAAAAGGCGTTGACGAGTTGGCAAATGCAGTTAAGGTGACACTTGGCCCTAAAGGACGTAACGTAATTATTGAAAAGAAATTTGGTGCACCTCACATTACAAAAGACGGCGTATCTGTTGCAAAGGAAGTGGAGTTGGAAGACCCGTTCCAGAATATGGGTGCTCAACTTGTTAAGGAAGTCGCTTCCAAAACAGGTGATGATGCTGGTGACGGTACAACAACAGCAACAGTTCTTGCTCAGGCTATCATCAACGTTGGCTTGAAAAATGTTGCTGCCGGTGCAAATCCAATTGATTTGAAACGCGGTATTGACAAGGCCGTTGCTAAGGTTGTTGAAGGAATTAAGGCTCAAGCGCAAGAGGTTGACGACGATATGGCAAAAATTGAAAATGTTGCTCGTATATCTGCCAACAATGATGCTGAGATTGGCAAACTTATCGCTGATGCAATGCGTAAGGTGAAAAAAGAAGGCGTTATCACAATCGAAGAGGCTAAGGGTACTGAAACAACAGTTAAGGTGGTTGAAGGTATGCAATTTGACCGTGGCTATATCTCTCCGTACTTTGTGACAAATACAGAAAAGATGGAGTGCGAAATGGAAAATCCGTACATTCTTATTTTCGATAAGAAGATTTCTGTTCTTAAAGATATGCTCCCAATTCTTGAGCCAGTTGCGCAAAGCGGTCGTCCATTGTTGATTATTGCTGAAGATGTTGATAGCGAAGCTCTTGCAACATTGGTTGTTAACCGTCTTCGCGGTTCATTAAAGATTTGTGCAGTTAAGGCTCCTGGCTTCGGAGACCGTAGAAAAGAAATGCTTGAAGATATTGCAACACTTACTCACGGAGTCGTTATTTCAGAAGATAAAGGCTTGAAACTTGATATGGCAACTGTTGATATGCTTGGTCAGGCAGAAAAAATTACTGTTGACAAGGAAAATACAACAATTGTAAACGGCAAGGGTGATAAGGAACTTATTGCTGAGAGAGTTGCACAAATCAAGGCTCAAATCGAGAAGACAACTTCAGATTATGACCGCGAAAAATTGCAAGAGCGATTGGCTAAGTTGGCTGGTGGTGTTGCAGTTCTATACGTTGGCGCTCCGTCAGAAGTCGAAATGAAAGAAAAGAAAGACCGCGTTGATGACGCATTGAGTGCTACACGTGCTGCCGTAGCAGAGGGTATCGTTCCTGGTGGTGGCGTGGCTTACATTCGTTGCGTTGAAACTCTTGAAGGTCTTGTCGGTGACAATGATGATGAAAATACAGGTATTCAAATTGTTAAGAGAGCAATAGAAGAACCTCTGCGTCAGATTGTTGCAAATGCAGGTCTTGAAGGTGCAATTATTGTCCAAAAAGTTAAGGACGGTAAGGGCGATTTCGGTTACAATGCTCGTGTTGATAAATATGAGAACTTCTTTGAATCAGGTGTTATTGACCCAGCAAAAGTTACTCGTGTCGCTTTGGAAAATGCTGCTTCAATTGCAGGTATGTTCCTTACAACAGAGTGTGTAATCTCAGAAAAGAAAGAAGAGAATCCAGCACCGGCAATGGCTAACCCAGGAATGGGCGGTATGGGTATGATGTAATTCAAATATAATTAATAAAGGAGGATGTTTCTTGAAATAGGGGCATCCTCCTTTGTTGTATTTACTTCTATGTTTTTGTTTCTCATAATTTTGTAGTAATTTTGCAGCATAAAATTATACCTTAATTGTTAAACACCATAATAGCACCATATCTACGCTATATAAGTCTTTTACAAATGGTTAAAATCACGTTAAAACGATAAAAACACTATGTTATTATATTATTTTGTGTTACTTTTTTGTTACTCACAGAATGGGTAACAAAAAATGAGTAACAAAAACCAACAAGTGATGAAAAAACAAACCAAAGACTCCATTAAGTTAAGAACGAAACCTATTAGTAACGGAAATCAATCATTGTATCTTGATTGCTATTAAACATTATCTAACAGGGAAGATTTCAATTATTGGCAGAACGGCTACCGAATTGAGCGAAAACACACGTTATATATACATTTCGAAATTAAAGGCGATATTCAACAAGGCGGTTAAAGAGGGGGTTACCACTGATAGTCCTTGCAACAGAGTTTCCAATTTTGCAAAAATTGAAAAAGAACGCACATACCTTTCAATGGAAGAAGTTAGATTGTTGGCGAACACACCTTGTTCTCGGGAATCGCTTAAGCGAGCGTTCCTGTTTTCTTGTCTATGCGGACTTCGTTATAGCGATGTTGTTAAATTGACGTGGGGTGATGTGCGGTTCGAAAACGGTCATACTCGCATTATTTTTCGACAGAAAAAAACTGGTGGGCAAGAGTATCTTGATATTAACGAGCAGGCGGTGCAACTGATGGGCGAGCGTGGCAACAATGCCGATACTGTTTTCAATGACTTGCCGACACTGGGCTACAACACTATTTTACTGCAAGCGTGGGCAGAGAGTGCTGGCATACACAAGCCGATTACATTCCACACTGCGAGACATACATTCGCCACAATGATGCTATCTCTCGGAACTGACCTTTATACCGTTAGCAAACTACTCGGTCATAAGGATATTACCACCACGCAAATCTACGCTAAGATTATAGACCAAACTAAGCGGAATGCAGTTGACAAAATCCCTGATTTATTGTAATTTACACCGATTTTTCTTATTAAAATATTTGTGTATAATGATTTTTTTATGTATCTTTGTAGTACAAAAATAAAGAAAGGATGTGTATATGAAATGAGTTACAAAAATGGATTGATTGATAAGTATTTCAACTCTTGCTACTAATCGAAACACCTGCCAATCAATCCATAATAAGAGAAATCGAGGGTCTATTAAATGAACTCTTAGAGAGTGAAGAAAATTAGTTTTTAACCGCCCCCGAGAAATCGGGGGCTAATTTACAACAAAAATATGTATTTAGGAAAAAGAAATATATTTGATTCGGAGAAAAACGAACAAATTAGAGATTTGGTTATTGCGGATAAGAGCGGTGCTACCTGGAATGCGTTTGTCGAACTTGAGGATTTAATAAACAAGTCACAGATTTCGCAACAGTACTTTGAAAAATCAGCAAGTTGGTTTTCTCAGCGGTTGCACGGTTGTACGGTTCGCAATAAGGCAGTTTCATTCAAGGAAGAAGAATATCACCAGATTGCGGAAGCGTTCAGGGATATAGCCAAAAGATTGGTTGCTCACGCTGATGAGATAGACAATGCGAAGATGGAAGATTAATTATACCTTTTTCAGTAAAGATTACAGGACGGAGAAAGACGGTTGAAAATGCCTATTTTTCCGCCCTTTTCTTTTAACTTGGATTAAACTTGAAATAAGGATATAAAGTGCAGTTTTATTGATGTTAAGCAAAAAGGTAAAGTCTTGATGTATAGTATTTTACATTGTGTTTTTCTATTAAAATATTTGCGTATAACGTAAATATTATATATATTTGTAATACAAAAAAAGAAAGGAATTGTGATATGAATGAATCGTAAAAAATGGTTGATTTTCCGAATCCTCGACTTGCTTTCAACTTTAGAGACTCCGAAAAATCAACCAACAGTCAATCAAATTAGAGGTCTTCTCTATAATCTACTTGAAGAAGATTAAAAACAAGCCCCTGGGTGACAGACAGGGGCAAATTTAAGAAATTATTATGGAAAAAGAAAAAATAACATTCGAACAATTTTGCGATCCCAAGTTTCGGAGAGAACAGCAAATGAAGATTAAAACTGAAGCCGTTTGGGTAACGTTCTTTGAACTCAACGGGCTTATTAATATTTCCCAACTTGCCAAACAGTATTTAAACAAATCGCACAGTTGGTTCTCTCAACGCCTGAACAGGTGTACGGTAAGGAATAAACCTGTTGCTTTTAAGGAAGTGGAATGCACGCAGATTGCACAGGCCTTGAGGGATATTGCAGTTAGACTAAACGCTTATGCTGATGAGATAGACAATGCGAAGATGGAAGATTAAACAGTACACGGTAAGATACCCATATAGGGTAAAACATCTACATTCCTCCCCAAACCTTCACAGCTTATCATTGTGGAGGTTTTTTCTTGCTTTTATTTGTAATAGTATATAATAAGTATTGTATTTGTACTGAGTTTTTGAATTTCATAGTTACTAACTAAATTATTCATAAACCTGGTTTTTTTTCATATTTGATAAGAAGCACCGCGTTGTGAAACGTGGTGCTTCTTATATAGGTGTACATTTTTTGAAAAAATTGCATAAATGGAACAAAAACGCTACCTTTGTAGTGTTGTTAAAAACAAGAGTTCTTTAACTTTATGAAGTATGGGAAATTAATCTCGGAGTTAGCCGATGCTGGGTGTTATCTTGTTAGGCACGGAGGAAACCATGATATTTGGTATTCTCCTATTACTAAAAGGAAATTTCCACTACCAAGACACATTGCTAAAGAAGTTCCGTCGGAACTGAAAAAGCAATAAGGGAAGCATCAGGGGTTACAAGGTGACCTACTCCACAGTCCTTTTAATGAGAGGGAGTTGAAACTCCCTACTCATTAATTGCTTCATAACAAAGACTTGTTATTAATAGCGAACGAGGTTAAAGCCTCGTTTTATTAGAAAACAATTAAACCAAATAAATTATGAAAGCGGATATTGTTATAGAAATGGCATCAGATGGCGGGTTTTCTTGCTATATGAAAGAACCTATGCAGGATTACGCATTGTTCGGCTATGGGAATACGGCACAAGAAGCAAAAGATGATATGTTGCAATCATATCGTGAAATTACTGAAATGCTTAAAGAAGAAGGAAAAAATGTTGAGCCTTTGGAATTCGTATATCATTATGATATGAAATCTTTTTTTGACTATTTTAATTTTCTCAATGTTTCCAAAGTTGCCGAATGTGCGGACATAAATCCTTCCTTGATGAGAAAATACACATCGGGCATTGTCAAGGCTCGTGAGGGACAATATCTGAAATTGAAAAAGGCTGTTAGCATATTCGCAAAAGAATTGCAAGAAGCGGCTTTTTGATACGATATACAGCCCGTGAGGGTACTTTCATTTATTAAAGAACTCTTTTTTTTGAGACTGTCTTCGGACGGTCTCTTTTTTTGAATAAAGTTGCTTGAAAACTTATATAGTAAATAAATATTTACTATTTTTGTAGTGCCATAAGGCACAAAACTTAATAAACGTGATAATGACAGATGAAGAATTTGAAAGAGAGGTGAGTGACCTTGTAGAAATGCTTAAAAGCCTCCGCCTAATAAAGGACAAAGGTCGCAAAAGATGGCTGAAAGCGGAACGCTATCATATTGTTAAATTAACAAGAGATTAAACGAAAGCCCTTCTTAGGGAGGGCTTTTTAAAACAAAATATTATGGAAGAAAGAATTAATGACCCAGTATTGTCAAAAATAGAATTTCTCAAGCGTAGCGACCTGCTGAAGGTGCTTAATGGTACATATATAGCCAAACGCTTTTTTGGCAAATCAACTTGCTGGTTCAGTCAAAAAGTGAACAATCACACCAAAAACGGCAAGCCAGTAGATTTCACGAAAGAGGAAATCGAAACATTGAGAAATGCGTTAATAACCATTTCTTTGGAGTTGCAGGATTTGGCAGATGAGTTAGAATAGCATTCAGTCATTATCACGTTATTTCAGTGCGGTTGGCGAAAGTCTTCCGCACTTTTTATTTGGCGAGGATTTCCAGAAAAGCACAATAGTAATTGCATTTGCTCTCGCCTTTCCATATTTTTGTTGCATAATTGTATGTTTGATATGAAGAGAGTAAGAGTTCTTATAGAGAGGGCGTCAGATGGCTCTTATAGTGCATATATGCCAGATGATGACGGTTTGGATTATGGCGTTTGTGGAGTGGGTGGTTCGGCAGAAGAAGCGATTGCCGACATTAAGACCGCTTACGAAGGTATGAAAGAGAATTATGCTTCTAAAGGAAAACATTTTGAAGAGGTTGATATGGTTTTCTGTGATAGCGGTTCGGTGTAACGTAAGTTGCATTACTCCGAAGTCGATGGCTTCGGAGCTTTTATTTTGTGAGGATTTTGTAAATGTTTGCTGAAAAATGGGGTTTCTTACAGCACAGCCACAGCCTTGCGTATGTTGTCCAGTATCACAGATAATTTGCTGTCACGGCGTGCTGTCTGCATATTGTAGTCAGACTGCATATTCACCCAAATATAGGCGGGTATGCCTGTTGCCGCTTCAATCTTCAGTGCGTATTCGGTGGTTATAGGACGCTTGCCGTTGATTACTTCGTTAAGCACGGAATAGGACACGCCTATTAGAACCGCAAATTTGCGTTGCGACAACCCCCTTGCTTCCAACTCGTCCTTCAGTATCTCGCCTGGGTGAATAGGTTCTGACGGTTGTAATTCGTGCGGTGCGTATGTCTTTTTTGCTTCCATATCCTAAATTATTTGTAGTGGTTACTGATTTCAAGCAAACGGCAGACTGTTACTATTTGCTCTCCTAAAACTTCTCTTACGGTAAATTCAAGGCGATACTGCTTGTTTATCCGTACGGAAGATATGCCTTTTTTATTTCCTTTCAAAACTTCGTAATTGAGGGCGTTATTCCGAAACAAGTCTGTAACTGTATTTGCAGAAGAAAGCACGAATACTGCCTTTTGATAGCCTCTTATCACTTCGGGCTGGTAGCGGTGCTTCTTGTCCGTTGTTTTGCCTTCCGTGTATAGTTCGTGCAAATAGTCCTTGTCAAATTCGATAAACATATCTTTCCGTTTCTTTACGCAAAGTTAGTTGCTTTTTTAAATATTCGCAAATTGTCGAACATTTTTTATTTTGTTAGGATTTTGCCTTGACCTGTAAGGAGCCATTCCGCTGACACTACCAGCCGAACCAACGGAGCGAGCCAACCAACCTCGAAATAGCCACGTTCTCAGTGCTTCCGTTGTGCGTAGAAGTGTGGCGGTTCTGCGTTGATGGACTTGCAGAAGTCGCCTACGTTTTCTATTAATCCTAATTCCCGGCACATCTCGTAGGCAACGAAGAACCGTTCCATTATGGCGAGGGTATTGGCAGAATAAACTCGTTGACGGCTCATAACTTCATCACGTTACACTTGAACCACATTGCATCATCGTATAGTTTCTCCAGTTCTGCGGTCAGTTCCGATTCATCGCCCTTGATTTTGCGATTGTCAATTTCGATGGCGATAGTAACGAGCAAATCGTTGAGTTCAGTTTCGCTGATTTCTTTTCCGTTGATGTAAGACTTGAATAAGTCAATAAGATTCCTTGATGCTTGAATTGTTTCCATAATTAATAGTTGTTATTGTTGTCTTCTTAATTATTTCACCGACATACACAGCAGAACCTTGTAAAGACCGTAAACGTCTTGCAAGTTGACTTCGAAAGGTGCGTAAATCGGGTCTGGGTTGATTGAGATGCACTTCACGCATTCGGGCTTCTCAGACGGCACGAGTGTTTTGATGACCGTACCATTGCAAGTGTCGAGGACGTAAACCTTTCCCCATTCTATAAATGCACGTTCATTGATTTTCTTGATAAACACACGGCTTCCGTTTGGATATTCTGGAGCCATACTGTCACCAGACACTTGAATGGCGAAATCCGTACCACGTATAGGTGAAATGATTCTTTCGCATTCCGACTTCCTCACCGACACCACAAAATCGTTTAGACTGCCATCCAGGGCGGGGCGTGTATCGAAGCAGCCACAAAAATGCCCGCCGACTTGCAGCCACCGAGACCAATATTGCTTACCGCACAAGCGACCATCTTCGCTGGCAACAAATGGACTTCGTCGTTGGCATCGAAATAAAACTCAGCAACAACCATACGGTTAACGGTATGCCTCTGACCGACATCTGCGACACTCTGAAAGGACGCTACCCGAAAGACTTTAAGTTCGTCGGGTGGCATCCCCACTGCCGATGCCACGTTGTGACTATCCTGAAGACCGAAGAAGAGATGATGCGGGATACTCAGCGGATACTCAATGGCGAGCAGCCACTGAAAGGCTCTGTAAACACCGTAAAGAGCGTTCCGTCGGCTTTCAAAGACTGGGTGGAAGAACACTCCGAAAGAATAGAGAAAGGCGGCAAATTGCCATACTTCATTGCTGACAACCGCAAGCGGGTGAACAAGATGCTCGGCATTGTCAGCGGACACGAGGAAGGCAGCCTGATCAGATTAGGCGACCAGGAATGGACTGTTGATGAACTGATAGGAGAATGCCGCATCGAACCAACCGAAAACGGGAAGATATACGTTCACCCAGACCATGGAGAAAGCGAGCTTGCAGAAAACCTCGAATTTGCACGCTGGAGAGCGGAACAGTTCGGCGAGGAAGTTATCCTTCTGCCGAATCCTAATGGCGTAAAATCTGCTGATAGTTATAACATAACTCGCCATGTACAGGAAGAATATAAAAGAGCTAACGAACCTACAAAGAATGCGATTAGCCAGTTAATAAGAAATGGCAACAAACAGGCACAATACTTGATTGTTGAACCGCATAAAGATATAACAGTAGAAGACGTGTTTTTTGCCATTAAATCACGCATTCATGATGGCGTTACACCTCGCTGTAGCAGTCTGAAAGAAATACGTTTGAAAATAGGGGAATATGAAGCTGTTTACTCTCGGAATAAGATTGTTACTGATGGATTTAAAATAAGACTGGAAGACTTCCACAATGTGTCAGCCTCCCAGAATTGGGGTCTTAGACCTGCCTCTAAAAGAGAAGGAACCTCGACCGATGCAAAGTTAGCAAAGTTCTTCGGATTAAACAAGAAGACTCCAAAAGAAATAGCAATCGAACGACACGCCAAACGTGATGCTGCTAAAATCCAGCAAGCCTGGAACGAACGACGCATCAGCAATCTTGAAAAGGCAGTCAAAGACGGATATCTGCCGAAAGAGAGTATTTCTGGCCTTTCTGAATTACAGCAGAATGCATTCAATGCTCGCGTTTCTGCACTCCAGAAAGCCGCAAACAGACACGCAGCCCGAAGCGAAAAGACCGTCAACGACATTAAGGAACGCTGGGAAAAGAAACAGAAGCGAGATGCTACTACACGCCTTATGGCCAAAAACGTGCTCAAGGTTGCGCAAGATTGTCAGGAGGTAGACTTCTCCGTACTTCAGGAAATCATCAGCGACAACAACCTTGGTGCGATGCGAGCAGAAGCCAAGAGGGTCGCACAAGCAATCAAGGTTATCCGAGACGAGGAAAAGGCTTTGTCTGACCTTATTCCGGACACTCATGGGTGGCACAAGACGTTCAGCCTTTCGGAACTCAAGGAAGCCCACGGCAAGATACAAAGCACCCTCGATTATTGGAAAGACAAAGGTTATGACCTCGCCACAGACAGCAACCTCGACATTCTCAAGAAAGAGCTGGAGCAGAAAATCAAGTTTGTTGAAAACCCTGGAGCATTCAAAGCCGGACTCACTGCACACAAGACATGGGAGGTTCAGCAGAAAGCATACCAAGAACTGCTCAACAAGGTGGAGACCCGGATAGAGTTAATCAGCCTCGAAGCCGAATACCAATCCCTGCTCGGCTTCAGCACGACATCAAAGGACTTCAAGCATTTCATGACCGAAGCCAAAGCAGCGATAGATGCCGGGAACGTGAAGACCGCCAAGAGTTATCTCGCATCAGCCAAATGGAAGAAGTCCACCCTCGAACACAGACGCAAGGGCAAAACAGCCACCAGTGCCGGAATATCATTTGCAGAGATGCCCAAAGAAAAGATAGAAAAACTCCTTCTCGATTTCCACACCAACACAGTACATGGCGTTGACAAGGAACTTCGCGAATGGATGGAAAGCGAATGGGGCAATTTAACATACGAGGAACAAAAACTGCTTACAAGATATACGCAAGCGTATACCTACCTCAATGACCGCCTCAGAGGACTCCCCCCTTCAAGTTGGATACCGCAGAGCGAATACAACCATGATATGCCAATTATCACGCAAGCTCTCAATAAATTAAAAGTTCCACGAGACATGGTAGTCAGACGAGGAACAGGAAACTACGAGATTAAAGCAATTGGGAAATGGCTGTCGGAAGTTGAAGAGGGAGATGTCTTTACAGAACCTGCGTTCTTATCAACGTCAGCACACAGAGACAAGGGGTTCTTCAAGAACTTGGAAATGGTAATTGTCGTTCCCAAAGGCGCAAGAGGGGCTTTTGCAGAACCATTCTCGCATTACAACGACTCATGCTCGGCATACGATTATGACTATGACCGAATATGGGATGGGAAAACCAAGCAATCAATTGAGGACGAATTCGAATGGATTGGGCAGAGGGGATGCCAATTCAAGGTGCTACAAAAAACAGGCAATCGAATAATACTGCAATTGATAGGACAGCTGAAATAAGCAAAGGGAGGGGCAATAACCCCTCCCTCTTAATAGAATTTTTCGTAGAACTTTCGGAATGGTTCTACCGCATCTTTCAGAGACTGCTCGGTTTTGGCATAACGATTGAACAAGAGAGCCTTTAACGAGAGAGGAACTCCATCATCAGAGTGAAACGTCTGAAGACCACAGGTTTTATATTCATCAATGACATCAGACGTAACAGGGGTCATCCCACGCTCCGCATTTTTAACCCAGCCCATCTCATAGAACCACAGCATTGCCTTATCTCGGTCTTTGCCCTCGTATGGGTTCGAGGACTCGCCTTTGTAGTAACGGCAAGATTTCAAAATGGGATTATTAGCACTCATAGCCAAATTTTGATTTGAATTTCAGAATAACATCGACCATCTCTGCCGGGAGCATCGACAGAGCCTTCTCCCGGATGTCGCCGGGAATCCCCCACCGAGCCTCGGCAAGAGAACCGACGATCGCAGCGAGGGTGTCCGAATCGCCACCCCACAGGACAGCCTTACGGATTGCTTCGAGGAAGCAATCGGATTGAACGCAAATGGAAAAAGCGAGAGGGACACAGCCCTGACAGGTCTCGTTGAAGACCCCACGCGCAGGAAGATGATACAGCCAATCCTCCCCATAGGAAGCCACCACAAGATAAGCAACCTCTCCATTGAGGAACGAGGGACGGTTCATAGTGCGGAGTAGGTAGATGGCACGAGCCACGACCGAAGCCCCGATAAGACCCTCCATATGGTTGTGGGTGGGAGCAGCCGAAGCCATAGCGAGACGCAGAGCCTCGGCTTCCGACTTAGCAGCCCAACCGCAGGGAGACACGCGCATGGCGGCACCATTGCCGAAAGAGTTATAGGGCTGGGGATTTTCAGAGTGCAGCCACGCATTGAACGAGCCGCCATAAGCCCCGGTCGGATTGGGATACTTGCGTCCCCAACGCTGGAGTGCAGACCCAAAGTCCTCCCCGGAGACGAGCGCATCAGCGACAGCGATCGTGCAGACGGTATCGTCCGTGAAAGAGCTGCGCTTCGAGAACAGAGGGAAGCGAGGATTTGAAGTGTTGGCGAATTCATAAGGCGAGCCAACGATGTCGCCAATAATAGCTCCTAACATAAGCAGTTCTGAGTTTTAAGATTACAAAGTTACGTTAATAATTCGAGAATACTCACATATACCGCCAAATTTCGCTCCTGTGACACGACAAAGACACGAGACAGGCAAGACACCGCCCGACAGCCGGAACGCAAAATCAACGGCGTTTCTGACGCTTTGAGACCACAGGCTCACGCTTGATGATACAATGCTTCCCGCAATATGCGGTACCGTCGGGGACCTTGAGGTTATAGAGATGCCCCAGCCCGCAGCCAATCTGTTCCACAGAGAAAACCTCGTAAATGGCGGCAAGCGACGAGAACAGAAAGAACTTCTGCCTCGGCTTGCCACGCAACGGAGCACTGAAAAACAGCACGGAACGCACTATTTGCGAGATTAACGCAGATGATATTCAGATTGTAAGCGTTAAGCCACAACAGCAAGCAACAACGCAACAAGTGTATAACAACGATTTAACTCCATTCTGAAATGACACACGAGGAAAGTTTGATTCAGCGGTCTTGCGTAAAGTGGTTTCGTTATTACTACCCACGGCTTACAAGATTGTTGATTGCAATTCCAAACGGCTATAAGACAACAATCTCGCAAGCGAGAATCGCTAAAGCAGAAGGTCTGATGCCAGGTGCTTCTGACTTGATTTTGTTGTACGGCAATGGCAGTTATCACGGACTTGCGATAGAAATGAAAACTGAAAAAGGTAGGCAGTCAGATAGTCAAAAGTTATGGCAAGCCGATGTTGAAAAACACGGCGGTTATAAGTATGTTATTTGTCGCTCGCTTGATGATTTCATTAAGGCGATTGTTGAATACGTAGGTCGTTAATTTTTTAATTTGCACCGATATAATACCTAATAGATGTTATGTCGGTGTTTTTTATTACCTTTGTATGTGTTAGGGATTTAGATTGTGAATATACCAAATTTAATTGTCTGATATGGCGAAAGCAAGTGGCGGTACAAGGATCGTGAAACCTACATCTGGCAGTAAAGCATTCAACAAAGGTATTTTTGAGAATGAAATTACTATGTCAGATATAGATTCTGTGTATTCATATTTTTCAGAGAAAAGCGGAGGTTATGTCTTATATATGAAAGGGCATTCTTTTGAAAGATCAGAATACGAAGCAATGAAACACCTGGCTAATCAAGGCTATGTTTTTGTTTCAACTCCAGAAGGAGGGAAATATTATATTTCAAAAGTAGGACGCAAAAAAGAAAAACTATATTCAGATGGATTATTAATGGGATTTGTATCAGAAATAAAAACACCAGTTCCTAATCTGATTACTAAATCAACTCAAAAATCCTACGAGTCCGCTCTTGAAAACTCCATTAAGAAAGCTCTTGCACACGCAAGTACAAAAGGTGCAAACGTGGCAATTATATATGATAAGAATGGCATATACAATCGGAATGATATTGAAAGGGGATTTAAAAACTATGAGGGGAAATTCAATCATCGATTTAAAGCTATTTTAGTAATTGACCAATATGGCAAAGTTTGGGAGCATATCCATAATGAATGAAGCATATAGAGTGCCCTATATGCTTCGCACTATATGCCTCACTGCGGACTATGACACTTTCGCACCCCCCAGCTGTCATATAGCATTGCAAAAATAAAAAAATAAACTAAAACGGCAAAATATGGAAGAAGAAAGTTCGTGATGACAATGGCAATGTTCGTTGGATTGACTACGACAAAGATTTTTATAAGGTCGGCAAAGGAATGTATAAGTCAGCCTATAAGAATGCAATGCGTGTAGCGAGGACTGAAACCAATATGGCGTATCGCAAAGCCGACAACGTCCGTTGGCAACAAATGGATTTTGTTGTTGGTCAGCGAATATCGTTATCGAAGAAACACCCTTGCGAAGATATTTGTGATGATTTGGCGGGCGAATATCCGAAGTCGTTTGTTTTCACTGGTTGGCATCCGCAATGTTTCTGTTACGTTACGCCCATACTCGGTGATGAAGATGAGATGGCGAAAATTACCGATGCATTTCTTGACGGCAAAGACTACGAACCGCAGTTTGAGCAGTTGGAAAAATACCCGAAAGGCTTTCAGAATTGGGTAAAAGACCAAAAAAAGCAAATAGAAAAGTCAATCAAGCAAGGCAAAGAGCCGTATTTCATCAAAGATAATCGAAAAGCGATTGAGGGGATAATTGATTCTAAACGAGCAAAAATAAATAATGCTTCTTTACAAGGCAATAATTCAAATAAGTATCGAGGTACTGGGGCTAAAAGAATAATAAATCAAATCCCAGATGCTATTTCTCGTTCGTTAATATCAAAACAGTACTCAAAATTAACAACTCATTTAGAAGTAGCGGAAAAGTTAAAGAACAATCTTTCAGTTCAATTTGGTCATAACGTGAATGTAACAATCATTCCAGAAAATATAAAATTAGAACTTGCCAAGATTTATGCTACTGAACTATCTAATCTTTCAAAACAGTACAAATTGACACAAGGCAAGTTGACCGATATTATAATTGGCTATTTGCCCGATGATGCAAATGAATATGGAACTACAAATATTAATGCCAGGACAAAAAATAAAACACTCTATTTGCGTGGTGAAATAGTTTCAAGACAAACTAAATATGCTATTGGAAATTCCAGATGCGACAAACGAAAAATAGCACAATCGCTTGTTACGCACGAGTTTGGTCATCTTATCCATCAATTCAAACCGCAAACAAACGGAAACGGTCTTTTGTTTAGAGCGTCTATTGAGAAAAAATATAATGATTATCTATATGTTTCTAGAAAATTAATACACGACCAAAGAATTAATGATTTTGCGGAGATTTCATTAGGCATCAAAGCTCATTCTGGGGGAATAGATGAGTTTTTTGCTGAAGCATTCCAAGAATACAAGAACTGCCGATGCCCAAGTAAATATGCTATTGCTGTTGGAGAAATTATTGAAAAATTTTTCGGAATTTAAAAATCCTTTCCTAAATAATAATTACGCTTTGCTTGTTTAAAAACATAATCGCCAACTTGACCTTCTACTGGAACAGAATGCTCTTTTGCTAAAAGCATTTTATTAGGAATTCCTTTGGGGAATGCTCTACACCCAGAGTATATTTCTTTATCAAGGTTATTCATAACCATATGCTCACATCGTAAACAAATAGAGTTGCTGATGTCTATATATTTATCTTCTATTTCCATTGCATTAATTATTTTAATATACATTTTTAATTTCACATACTATGCTTTGCACGCAACAAGCAGGGCGATAAATGCGATTGTGACACCGATAGCGGATA